>MDTF01014353.1_pt1 | contig 22031 bp, 19 predicted proteins | sample 811191 | NCBI WGS metagenome assembly MDTF01 (sample SAMN05326649, study PRJNA326480) | marine metagenome | isolation source: seawater | place: Southern Ocean | collected 2011
AAACCGTCATTTTTGTTTCTTTCTTACCCTAATGCCCTTTCAGCTTCATAGCGGAGCTAGATCTATTGATGAGTTCTTTTTGAGTTGTTCTTTGGCTCCTTAATTTAGCCTTTTATAAGCCGACTCAATACAGCTTTATGTGCTCCAACACCTCCCATAATTAATCACGCTTAAATAACTAAATGTAAAGTTCTGGTCGTCTATCTCGTAGATAAGTATTCTGTGAAATTGATAAAGCAAAGGCCTCTGGATTAATCTCTGTTACCATCAAGGCCTCATTGTGTTGCCCTGCTCTGCAGATGTCTTTTCCATCCGGCCCTATAATACCGCTGGTCCCAATAAAAGTGATATCGTCTTCAATCCCTGAGTGGTTGACATAGGCAACAAACACTTGATTTTCATATGCTCTGGCACGAACCACCGTAGTCGCCACCTCTTCATAGGGTGAGTCGGTTGCTGTTGGGACTAAAATAACATTGGCTCCTGATAAAACTGACTTTCGTGCTATTTCAGGAAATTCAATGTCATAGCAAATTAGAATTCCAAATGTAAGCCCACCAAGATCAAATAGAGCTATATCATTACCAGGGGTAAAAAATTCTTTCTCCATTGGACCAAACAAATGATTTTTTCGAAAATTACTAATGCACTCACCGCTTGAATTTATCATTTGAGCTGAATTGAAGCACTCCTCGCCAACCTTTTCTGGGTATCCATAAAGTACGCCAATATTATGCCTTATAGCCATTTTTTTTATGGTTGCTGATGAAGGACCATCGACCGGTTCGGCTAGCGATGATGTTTTATTTTTCATGTTGTAGCCAGTTAAAAACAGCTCTGGGAAAACAATGATGTCAGCACCCTGTGCCGCAGCTGCATTAATGACACCAGCCATCTTTTGCAGATTAGACTCGACATCTGAAACTATGCTCTGCCCTTGAAATATTGCTAGTTTCATATTTTTTATTTCCAAAAATAAAATTTACTTTGATATGCTTTACTAATGGATATTAACATATTGAATTAGATGTTTTTGGTGGCAAGTGTAAGGCGTATATAACATAGGTCATTCTGCTCAGATTTAATCATGAACCTGAAACTCCCTTAGCTATAAAATCAGCTTCTAAGGCGCAGACCGCGATAAGGCAGCCATTCTTGGTTATTGAATTATGCACCGTGCCATCACGAAGCCAAACCAGATTACCCAGGCCATATTCAGAGCCATCATGATTTTTTAAGTGCCTTTGGATGATCAAGAATTCCTTGCCACCTGTGTGTTTGTGCGAACAGTTGCTGCGCCTGGTTCCATTTTGTAAATATAAAAGCCACTGGCTAACGGTTTGTCATTATTGAGTTGCAGCACCTCAAACATTAATATTATAGGTGCTGCTTGTTCGAGTGGGTAATTTTCTCTTGGGCACCTAGAGCGTAAAGTTTGCCATGGTTTGGGTGAGCTTAGCTTAGGAAAAACCGAAGCAACGGTGAGCAAGAAGGTAGTTTTGCCTGCCAACGGAAGATGATAATCTGCAACTTAAGAAGTTGGGAATGCTCTTGAGCTCATCAAAGAGTAGTGAAAACATTATTACCTCTCCTTTACGAGGGGGCGCTCTCAATAACTCAATAAAATTTAGGAAGGGTTCATGCATGGCAGTTGAGAAAATAGATACACTAGTCGTCGGTGGTGGGCAGGCGGGCGTTGCTATGAGTGAACATCTGACAAACGCGAGTGTTTCTCATCTTGTTTTGGAGAAGAATAGAATTGCTGAAAGCTGGCGCAGTGGCAGATGGGATAGCCTTGTCGCGAATGGTCCAGCTTGGCATGATCGTTTTCCAGGACTTGAGTTTAAAGATGTTGGGCCTGATGAGTTCCCATCAAAAGAGTCAGTTGCTGATTATCTTGTAGCCTATGCAGATCAAATTAAAGCGCCTATTAAATCTGGTGTTGAAGTCATCAAAGCAGAGCGCATTAAAGGTGCGGGTAGCTTTCGTGTGGAAACTTCTGATGGTGTATTAGAGGCTAACAATATCGTTTGTGCTACCGGGGCGTTTCAGAAACCGGTAATTCCTCCAGTTGTTCCCAAGCACGCGGATGTCATTCAAATGCACTCCTATGAATACCGAAATGCTCATCAGTTGGTTGAGGGCGCAATACTTGTAGTTGGTTCTGGTTCGTCTGGAGCACAAATTGCACAAGAGCTATTGGAATCAGGGAGAAAGACCTATCTTTCCGTAGGTCCCCATGATCGCCCTCCACGTGCGTACAGGGGGCGCGACTACTGTTGGTGGCTTGGTGTTTTAGGACTTTGGGATGTCCCTGCTATGGAGCCAGGAAAGGAGCACATCACAATCTCAGTGAGCGGTGCAAATGGTGGTAGTACGATTGATTTTCGTCATTTGGCTGGGCGCGGAATAACACTTACGGGCTTTACTCAGTCTTATGCTGACGGCATTTTGTCGCTTGCAGATGACCTTAACTACAATATTGCAGAGGGAGACGCAAACTATCTCTCCATGCTTGATGCCGCTGATGATTATGTAAAGAGAAATGGCATTGACTTACCAGAAGAACCTGAAGCCAGAACATTTGAAAAAGACCCAGAGTGTATGACCTACCCACTTAGCGAGCTGAATTTAGCTGAGGCTGGGATAACAACTATTATTTGGGCCACTGGTTATGCACGTGACTATAGCTGGCTGAAAGTTGATGCGTTTGATGAGTTTGGCGTGCCGAAGCACCAGCGTGGTGTGTCGGACGAATCTGGCATCTATTTTCTTGGTCTACCCTGGCAGTCTCGCCGAGGATCTTCGTTTATTTGGGGTGTTTGGCACGATGCAAAGCACCTTGCTGACCAAATCCATACAAAAAGCAAATACCTTGAGTATCATGCTGCCGCTCTGGCTAAGGTCGCTAAAAAATAGTAATGTAAAAAATGGCAATTCTTAGCCTAACTGGGTCTTCAATACTAGCCACCAGTTTCGCCTAAATGATGGAAACAGACCAAATGATACATACGCGCATTCGCACATTTAATACATCTGACACATATCCAGAACAAAACTTGGATAATGATCTTTGTCAGGCTGTGGTAACACATGGTGGCAAAACTGTTTATCTGCGAGGACAGTGCCCACAAAATCTTGACGATGGAATTAATCTTGATAGCAATGATCCGGTTGAGCAAACTCACAAAGTTATGCAAAATATTAGGCAACTTATCGAAGAAGCTGGTGGCCAGATGGAGCATCTTGTTAAAGTTGTAGTTTATATAACTGATGTTCGCCACCGTGAGGCAGTTTACCGAACGATGGGTTCATACTTAAAAGGGGTGCACCCATGTTCGACTGGCCTAGTGGTTCAGGCCCTTGCTCGACCTGAATGGCTTGTAGAGATTGACGGCACTGCCGTTATTCCAGATTAAACTGATGACTTTTTCCCTAGTTGCTCGCTGCAAAGAGACCGGAATGTTCGGCTTGGCAATTACCTCTTCGTCGCCAGCGGTTGCTGCGCGCTGTTCCTTTGCTCGCGCGGGTGTTGGTGCTGTAGCGTCACAAAATATTACGGATCCATCACTTGGTCCTCTGGCGCTTGATATGATGGAACGTGGCTTAACTGCTTGTGAAACAATCGAAGAGATCATGAAATATGGAAAATTCATAGATTATCGTCAGGTGTTGGTGGTTGATAAGTTTGGGGGCACAGCCATCCATTCAGGACCAAATTCTTTAGGTATTTGGGCGCAAGCTAATGCACTAAATGTTGCTTCAGGTGGTAACTTGCTTTCCAATGAAGGGATACCCCAAGTTATAGTAGACGAATTTTTGGCTGTAAAGGGACATATTGGAGATCGGTTAATAGCGGCTATGCAGGCTGGACTGGATGCTGGCGGCGAAGCTGGACCAATTCATTCTGCGGGCATAAAAATTGTCGACAAAGTCAGTTGGCCAATTGTTGACTTGCGTTGTGACTGGACTGAGGGATGTCCAATAGAGACTATTTCAACCGCTTGGGAAATTTACAAACCCCAGCTCGATGCCTACATTAAACGCGCGCTGGATCCACGCGAAGCGCCGTCTTATGGTGTTCCTGGCGATCAATGAAGATGGAGTATTAAAATGGCGAACTACACACACGAAGAATGGAAGTCCCGAGCCAAGGCATTAAGTTTTCGTAATCAAGCTTTTATCAATGGCAAATTTGTAGATGCTGCATCTGGTAAGACATTTAAAAGTATCAACCCAGCGACTGATGCCATCTTGACCGAAGTCGCAGAATGCGATTTGGAAGATGTTGACCGCGCTGTTGCATCAGCTCGTAAAGTGTTTGAAGCTGGTAGCTGGTCACGTGCAGATCCTGCTCATCGCAAGGCTGTCATGTTAAAGTTGGCAGAACTAATACGTGAAAATCTTGAGGAAATGGCGCTGCTTGATAGTCTAGATATGGGTAAATTAGTGACAGACGCTGTTACGATTGATGCACCTGGATCAGCGCATTTCTTCCAATGGTATGCAGAAACAATTGATAAAGTTTATGACGAGGTTGCCCCAACAGGGCCTGGTGAATTGGCATTTATTAAAAAGGTTCCTTTAGGGGTAGTCGGTGCTGTCACACCTTGGAATTTCCCCCTAGACATGGCGACGTGGAAGGCTGCTGCAGCCCTAGCTGCTGGTAACTCTGTTGTTTTGAAGCCGGCTGAGCAATCGCCATTGTCTGCACTACGATTGGCTGAACTGGCATCTGAGGCAGGTGTTCCTGATGGCGTATTTAATGTGTTGCCAGGGTATGGAGTGACAGCTGGTAAAGCGCTTGGGTTACATATGGACGTTGATTGCCTTACCTTCACTGGTTCAACCAATGTTGGTAAAATGTTCATGCAGTATTCAGGTCAATCTAACTTGAAACAGGTCTGGCCCGAAACGGGTGGCAAAAGCCCGAATCTCATTTTTGCAGATTGTGGAGATCTGGATACTGCTGCTGATATGGCAGCTTTTGGTATCTTTTTTAATCAGGGCGAAGTTTGTTCAGCCAACTCAAGGCTATATGTTGAACGTTCTATTAAGGATGAATTTGTCGAAAAGTTAATTGAGCGAGCCCAAGTCACACAGCCTGGTGACCCTCTTAATCCAACCTCTAAAATGGGTGCTATTGTAGACAAGTCTCAGACCAAACAGATTATGCGATTTATTGAAGAAGGTAAAAATAGTGCCAATTTGGTTGTTGGTGGGGAGCAGGTTAAAATCAATGGGAAAGGTAGTTTTGTGCAACCGACGATTTTTGATGATGTCTCGCATGATAACCCACTTGCTAAAGATGAGATTTTTGGTCCAGTTCTATCGATCATTTCCTTTGACAGTGAAGAGCAGGCTGTGCAGATGGCCAATGATAGTATTTATGGACTAGCAGCATCTGTTTGGACAGACAATTTGAGCAGGGCGCATCGTGTGTCGGATAAGCTAATGGTGGGAACCGTTTCAGTAAATACAGTCGATGCTTTGTCCGCTATGACGCCATTTGGTGGAATGAAACAATCTGGCTTTGGCCGTGATTTATCGCTACATTCTATTGATAAATACACTGCTTTGAAAACAACTTGGATTAAGTATCAACCCTGAAACAACTTATGATTGCTGAGGTATTCTATATATGCCATTGAGATTCACAATCCGTCAGTTGGAATATTTTGTTGCTGTTGGTGAGGCTGGGACTATTACACAAGCATCTGAAAAGATGAATATTTCATCACCTTCAATTTCTGCTGCAATTACTCAATTAGAAAGCGAATTTGGCCTTCCACTTTTCGTCCGCCAGCACGCCCATGGGCTTTCGTTGACACAAGCGGGCAGACGAATGCTGTCGCAGGTCAAACTCATCCTGTATGAATCTAATTATCTTGTGGATCTTGCGGGTGATATATCTGGAACAGTACGAGGACCATTACATATCGGTTGCCTAGTGACTTTTGCTCAGCTTGCTCTTCCCTCAGTTCGACGTAGTTTTGAAGAAGCCTTTCCGAATGTAAGTATCACACAATCGGAGTTAAACCAGGCTGAGATATTCAGTGCACTGCGCCGCGCCGAAATTGATGTTGCATTGACCTATGACCTAAATTTGCCAGCAGATCTTGTTTTTGAGAGTCTTCTAGAGCTGCCACCTTACGTAGTGGTTAGTGATAGTCACCAATTGGCTAGTCAAGAAACGATATCAGTTAAAGAGTTGATTGATTTTCCTATGGTCTTGCTTGATTTACCCTTTAGCTCTGAATATTTTATATCATTTTTTGTAAAATTGGGTGCAAAGCCAAACATAACAGAGCGTACTCGAGATATGGCTGTGATGCGTAGTTTGGTTGCAAATGGATTTGGATATTCAATTGCAAATGTGAGACCACTTAACGCTCTTTCGCCGGATGGGAAGCCCTTAAAGTACATACCGCTTCGTGGTCCAGTTAGGCCCATGCGGCTAGGGCTGCTTATGCCAACTGACGCTGAAAGAGCTAACGTGGTCCGTGAATTCGTCAGTCACTGTAAACATCAAAACGATATAGGTGAGTTCCCAAAACTTGCCGGTTAAGTTGTGCGTTGACTTAGCACTTTCCTAAGTGAGGCTTTTAATCTACTCAGCTTTACTACCCTAAAAAAGAGTAGATTTTTGGAGGCTAAATTGCGAGATCCACGTTACGACATTCTTTTTGAACCCATGGCGATCGGACCAGTCATTGCCAAGAATAGGCTATATCAGGTGCCTCATTGCAATGGGGGTGGTTACCGTGATCCCTCTGCAGCGGCTGAAATGCGGGGAATTAAAGCTGAGGGTGGTTGGGGTGTCATTTTTACCGAGCAATGTGAGATTCATCACACCTCAGAAATCACGCCGTTTATTGAACTACGACTGTGGGAAGATAAAGACATTCCCATGTTGCGGAAGATGTCTGAGAAGATGAAAACAACGGGTGCTCTGGCTGGTATCCAGTTGGCCTATTCTGGCATCAACGGTCCTAATCTTTATTCTAAAGAAGTGCCTTTAGCGCCATCAGCTATGCCAGTTCGAACTTTTACTAATGACCCAATCCAGGCCCGTGCACTAGACAAAAAAGACATCAAAGATTTGCGGCGCTGGTTCGTTAATGCTGCAAAACGGTCAAAGGATGCAGGCTTTGATTTGGTTTGCCTTTATGGTGCTCATGGCTTTGGCATATTCCAGCATTTCCTCAGTCGAGCGACCAACCAAAGGACTGACGAGTATGGAGGTAGTTTAGAAAATCGTGCACGTTTTGTTAACGAAGTTATCTCTGATATGAGGGATGCAGTTGGAGACTCCATGGGGATCACTTTGCGTGTTAGTTTAGACGAAACAATTGGTAAACTTGGATTTTCTAATGCTGAGGTTCGTGATTTCATTGAGATGAATAAGGACTTACCAGATTTGTGGGATTTAGCTCATGGAACATGGGAGGACTGTTCGGGCCCGTCCCGCTTTAAGGAAGAGGGTGCACAAGAAAATTTAGTTAGAGGCATACATGATCTGACTGATAAGCCAATTGTTGGTGTAGGCCGTTTTACGAATCCAGATGTTATGGTTAAGATGATAAAATCGGGAACGTTAGATTTTATTGGCTGTGCCCGTCCATCCATCGCTGATCCATTTTTGCCGAAGAAGATTGAAGAAGGTCGGATCGAAGACATCCGTGAGTGTATTGGTTGTAATATTTGTATCACTGGTGACATGACCATGTCGATTAGTCGATGCACCCAAAACCCTACCTTTATGGAGGAATGGCGAAAAGGCTGGCATCCTGAAAAAATGAACGAGAAAGGTGATAGCAACAATGTCCTTATCGTTGGGTCTGGTCCTGCTGGCTTAGAAGCGGCTTGGGCACTATGCCGTCGTGGCTATGAGGTGGCTGTCGCTGAAGCAAAGACTGAAATTGGTGGTCGAGTAGTGCGTGAGGCAAAACTACCAGGTTTGTCTGCGTGGGGCCGTGTGGTTGACTACCGTCAATACCAGTTATCACAACGTTCAGATGTCGAAATATATCTAGAGAGTGAGTTGAACGCAGACAGCATATTGGAATTTGGCTTTGAAAACGTTTGCATAGCAACTGGCGCAAAATGGCGCGCAGACGGAGTATCACGCCAACATGTAGTACCGATGCCAATTGAGGAAGGCGCCAAGGTCTATACACCTGATGATTTAATGGATGGGACTATTCCTCAAGGCAAAGTCATTGTGTTTGACGATGACCACTACTATATGGGGGGTGTTTTATCTGAACTTTTAGCAAAAAACGGTGCGAATGTTACGTTGATTACCCCATCAGCTTACGTATCGGATTGGACCAACAATACGCTTGAACAAAGAGCAATCCATCCGAGGTTAGTTGACGCTGGAGTGGATATTATTCTGAACCGTGGAATTGTTGAAATTTACCAAGGGTATGTGGTTAGTAATTGTGTCTATACCGGGCGAACTGAACGTTATGAATGCGATGCCTTAGTCATGGTAGCCTCGCGGCAAGAAACTAATACCATCTTTACCGATCTTAAGGCACGTGAAAAGGAATGGGCAGATGCGGGGATCAAATCAGTAGAGATCATTGGCGATGCTAATGCGCCGGGGCCGATTGCCTGGGCGACCTACGCTGGGCACCGCTATGCTCGTGAATTGGACGCAGAAGATATTTATGACGCCTTGCCATTTCGCCGAGAGATCACAGAACTGGCAGTGGATTAATTATGATATCTCTAGATGCTGCGGGTGATTACCAGACGGGTGGCTTAGGCTTAACCTAAGCCACACCAAGTAACTTTATTCTTTATTTAAAATCTCTGAAACTTTATTCTTTATTTAAAATCTCTTTAATGGGGCTTTCTTCGACCGTAGCAAAAAGGGAGCGATAGACGAACTTCGAAAACGATATGTTTGATATAACACAATTAATGTCTATAAAAAAGACGCTAAATTAATCAAATAATTCACTAAAATGTTAAATTAATGGTTATAAAACAATAGTATAATTAGAATTTTAAATGTGTTACTGATTTCCCTAAAGTGTTCTTAATAATATACATTTAACTTGAAAATTAAAACCGCTCTATGCTATTGTCGAATACTTAAGACAATCATTATTTAACGCTACCAAGCAATAACTATGGTTATTTATAAATCAAATCAGGCGTATTTTAGTGTCAGAAAGTAGAAAAATTGCAATTGAAGTCCGCGATGCAGTCAAGCGTTATGGCGACTTTACGGCATTGAAAAAGATCTCGTTATCGATCTATGACAACGAATTTTTCACTCTTCTTGGTCCATCAGGATGTGGAAAAACAACCTTGTTGCGTATGATTGGGGGCTTTGAAGATGTAACAGAAGGCGATATTTTTCTATATGGTGATGAGATTGCTGCGCTTCCACCCAACAAACGTCCGGTAAATACAGTCTTTCAAAACTATGCACTATTTCCTCATATGACAGTTTTGGAGAACGTTGCGTTTGGAGTTGAAATGCGTGGAAGCTCCAAGCCTGAAGCCGAGACCAGAGCGGGTGAAATGCTTGAGCTTGTTCAATTGTCTCAGTTTTCTGGACGTAAGCCGTCACAACTCTCTGGTGGTCAGCAGCAGCGAGTTGCGCTGGCGCGAGCGCTTGCACCTAAACCAAAGTTGCTACTGCTCGATGAGCCACTCTCGGCGCTTGACCGTAAATTACGCAAGACAATGCAGCTTGAACTGAAGCACCTTCAACGTGAAACAGGGATCACCTTTATTTTTGTTACTCACGACCAGGAAGAAGCGCTTACAATGTCAGACCGCATTGCGGTCATGTCATCTGGTGAAGTTCAACAGCTTGGTGAAGCCCGTGACATTTATGAACGTCCCCATAATAAGTTTGTAGCAGACTTTATCGGTGAAACCAACCTTTTGGAGACCTCTGTCCATGCCATCCATGATGGACTTGCAACCTGCCATCTCGGCGGTGGCCATAAATTGACTTGTCCTGCTGTTGATGGGGTGAGTGTCGGAAATAAAGTACATTTATCAGTGCGGCCTGAGCGATTATTTATTACTGATCAGCCTACCAATGCAGAGGGGTTCAAAGGTAAGGTACTTGAAAATATCTTTGTTGGCACCGACATTACAACGATGATTGATCTGGGTGAGGGACCTGGTTTTACAGTTCGCACATCAAACTCTGAACGTGGGAACAAGCGAATCTTTGACCCTGGCAGCGAAGTCTACATTAATATGGAGTTGGGGGCAGCTCGCCTCCTCGTTGATTGATGGCTGGCGGGGAGACAAACGATAGTGGCGTAACAACAGATACGTATGCAGAAACGCGTCATTGGTTACTTTTGCCAACGTGGGCTACCCTAGGAATATTTGTTCTCTTACCAGTATTTATAATGTTGATCTATTCATTTCTGACCAAAGAGTTCAGGGGTGGAGTTGTCTGGGAATTCAACTTGGCGGCTTATGATCAATTCTTTTTTGATCGTGGGCTGTTTGGTGATGAGCCTGCAAAAATTGAGTGGACTTATATCTCAATTTTCTGGCGATCGATTTGGCAGGCAGGCGCAGCGACACTATTAAGTTTACTGATTGGTTTTCCAACAGCGTATTTCATTGCTACACAACCAGAAAAATCGCGACCTATCTGGGTATTTTTAATTACTATTCCATACTGGGTAAATTTACTGATCCGGACTGTTTCGATGAAGTTTTTACTACGGGACGAAGGTCCACTAAATGACTTTCTAATGAATTTTGGCCTGATTGATAGTCCATTTCATATCATTAATACCAATTTCGCAGTGCAGTTGGGCCTGTTCTATTCCTACCTACCTTTTATGGTATTGCCAATCTATGCTGCGGTCGAGCGCTATAACTTTACCATGTCGGAGGCAGCAGCTGACCTTTATGCCAGTAAACTCACTACATTACGCCGCATTCTTTTGCCCGCAGTAAAGCCTGGGGTGATAGCAGGCTGTATCTTGGTTTTCGTCCCTTCGATGGGCTCATTCTTGGCGCCTGACCTCTTAGGTGGTGCAAAGAACTTTATGATCGGTTCGTTGATTGAGGAACAATTTAAAGGAAACGCTGGTAACTGGCCTTTTGGTGCAGCGGCGTCGATGATTTTGCTTACTATGGTTTTAATTATTCTGATTTTGTTCGCGCGACACCAGGCTAATTACGTGAAGGATGCAAGCTAGTGGCCAACGCAAAATATAACATCAAATCATTTACCGGTTTTCGCCACGTCACGTTGCTTTGTCTGTTTATACTATATGCGCCATTAATAATAGTAACTATCTATAGCTTCAACGCATCACAATCGCTTACAAACTGGACCGGCTTTAGCTTGCGCTGGTATGTTGACGTGTTTGTTGGACCACAATCGGCTACGTTCAAATCTGCGGCAGGAAACTCGTTCATCATCGCGATTATTGCCGCAACAGTTTCGACGGTAATTGCTGTATTAGCAGCGACAGCCATGGTTCGAGGAGGGCAGTTCAAATTAAGACGCGCTTCATATGGCCTGATCTCTCTTCCGTTGATGGTGCCAGAAATAGTAACTGCCGTTGCTACACTGATATTTTTTAATGCCATTAGCTTTGATCGTGGAATGATGACTATTATTGTTGCTCATACTGCGTTTTGTATTCCTTTTGCATATCTTCCAATACAAGCTCGTATGCAGGGGATTGAAGATACCTATGAACAGGCTGCAATGGATCTTTATGCAACCAAACGTCAGGCTTTCACCAAAATCTTGATGCCACTGATGATGCCTGGAATCATTTCGGGTTTCCTTCTGGCATTTATCGTTAGCTTGGATGACTTCATTATTACGAACTTTGTTAAAGGTGCTGGTATTGAAACCCTGCCGACAGCAATCTTTGGTTCAATCAAACAAGGGATGAAGCCCAATATTATGGCAATTTCTACATTGTTGTTAGGGCTTTCCACTGTAATGGTAGCTATTAGCTACTTCGTAAGTAAATTTGATAATAAAAAATAATTGAAAGAAGGAAATAAAAATGAAAAACTTACTAAAAACAACAATAGCTGCTGCAGTATTGAGTGTGGCTGCAAACGCAGCTTTTGCCGAGGGTAAAGTGGTGGTATATCACTGGTTTGAATACATTCCGCAGGAGCTGGTAGATAAATTTACTGCCGAGACTGACATTGAAGTAGTGATGGATACATATGATTCAAACGAAGCAATGTTAGCGTCACTAAAGGCTGGTGGTTTTGGCACTTATGATGTTTCTGTACCTGGAGACTATATGGTCAAAATCATGGCTGACGCTGGTTTGCTCGGTACTATTGCTGAAGGAGAACTTTCTAATATTGGAAACATTGAACCTCAGTGGTTGGATGTATCATTTGACCCTGGCCGCAAGCACTCTATTCCTTACCAGTGGGGTTCAACTAGCTTTTCAGTGAACCGAGATTCTTATAAAGGCAATATCCAAACCACTGATATACTTTTTAACCCACCAGCAGAACTTTCGGGCAAAATCAATATGTTAGACAGTCAATCTGAAGTTATGACGCTAGCATCCATCCATATGGGTATGCCCCAATGTTCGACTGATCGGGAGCGTTTAAAGGCTATGAATGAAATGTTACAAAATGCCAAAAGTCACTGGGCATCGTTCAACTCAGACACTGCCAAAGAAGTTCTGGTTTCCGGTGAAGCTGACGTGGGTATGATTTATAATGGCTTCAATGCCAAAGCACGGGCAGAAGGTGCCAATGTAGAATATGCCTTTCCAGACCAGGGCTATATTGCCTGGATGGACAATGTTGTTCTATTAAAAGACGCTCCAAACCGGGCGAATGCTCTAAAATTCATGGATTTCCTTCTTGTTCCTGAGAATGTTGCAGCACTGACAAATTGGACGCAGTACTCTGCAAGTGTTAAGGGAGTTGGTCCCCTGCTTGACGAAGCACTTCGCACTTTACCTGAATCAAATCCGCCAGCAAGTGCTGGTCCTGCTAGTTTCATAGAAGTTTGTGATGAGTCTACTCAAGCAGTTTATGACCAGATGTGGGTTAACCTTAAGAAGTAATAAAACTGACGGCCACAGATTTTGTGGCCGTCTAATCTCAAACAAACCGATAGATTGGTTTTATCCCTGCCATGTCATTTAGAAACAGTTAAATTAAATGTCTACAATCTAGATTTCTTTTACCTTAAAGGAGAAATCTTATGGCCCGCGATCCGCGATACGACATATTGCTTGAGCCTGTAAAAATCAGACCAGTAACAACAAAGAATCGCTTTTTACCAGGTACCACATTGTTCAGGGGCTTCAGACAACGCACCCGATGCCAATACACGGATGCGTAAATGAAAGCCGAAGGCGGTGCAGAGGGTGTCCGTGTCACAGCGCAGCCAAGGAAATTATCTGAGATCTAAAGAAGGGTCAAGTAGCGTAATGATCATCATTTTTATATATTGATGATTAACTTCAACTTGGTGGGTTGGAACCAAATGCCTTCAATGAAACATGTATTAGGAGATAAAGGTTATGCCCGTAGTTAAACTCACAGACGCTGAACTTCAAACAAAGCGCCTAAGTTTATTTGCAAACAACTCTCTGGCATTTTACCGTACCCCTCTCGTTCTTGAACGTGCCGAGGGGGTGTGGGTTCATGGTAGAGATGGGCGGACCTATCTGGACGCGTATAACAACACTGTGCCTGTGGGGCATTGCAATCCAGAAGTTGTCGAGGCGATATGCAGGCAAGCTGCAACACTGAACACGCACTCTCGTTACATACACGAGCTTGTTTTGGATTATGCGGAGGACCTGATTTGCACTTTTCCTGAACACTTAAATAAAACGAGCTTTACGTGCAGTGGTACGGAAGCCAATGAACTCGCTCTGCGCATAGCAGTCTCTCATACTGGAAAAACGGGGTTCGTTGTTGCGAATTTTGCCTATCACGGAACGTCTATGTTACTTGACGACCTGTCACCTTTCGCCGAAGGCACCTCTGGTGTTAATGTTCGGGTGCTTAAACCAGCAGACGTCTATCGGTTCGGTGAAGAGGGTGTTTTGAGCCATTTTACTGAAGGCCTTCAAGAGGCGATTGACGACCTTGAAAGCAAAGGCTTTGGTTTTGCGGCATTACTGGTGGATACTGTTTTTGAATCAGGGGGCATTTTCACGCATCCAACCAATTTTTTAAGCAGCGCTGAAAAGATCGTGCATCAGTCAGGTGGTCTTTTTATTGCTGACGAGGTTCAGGCTGGATTTGCCCGCTTAGGAGAAACCATGTGGGGATTTCAACGACATGGTCTGGCCCCAGACTTGGTTTCGATGGGTAAGCCGATGGCGAATGGACTACCCTGCGCTGCAATTGTTGGACGTGGCCATTTGATCGACGCATTCTATGACAAGTCGCACTATTTCAACACCTTTGCTGGAGGCGGTACTGTTATCTCTGCCGCTCAGACCGTCCTGAATATCATTCAACGCGACCGGCTGACCGAACATGTGCAAGAGGTTGGAGGTTATCTACTTTTTGGGCTGATGCAGCTGATGCAGCAACATGAAATGGTTGGCGATGTGCGTGGTGCAGGGCTTTTTTCGGGCATTGAGATTGTGTCGGACAGAGATGCTAAAACACCGGATAATAAAGCTGCACAAGCAGTCATAAATGGACTGCTTGAAAATGGTATTTTGACCGGTTCTGCTGGAGAATTTGGCAATATTGTCAAGATCCGTCCTCCACTAATTTTCTCAAAAGAAAATGCAGATTATTTAATCGAAAATTTGGATGAGGTTTTGACCAAACTTCCCACAAAAATGGAGTCATAATGACTGATTGGGATTCCATAGGGACTAACTGGAATGAACTGGAAACAGCTAATGCCATGAGAGAGCTGCTCCCTGAATGGGGTTTTCCACGTGAAAGTTCTCTCAAACTCTTGAGCCTTTCAGAGAACGCTGTTTTTCTAGCTGAGTCCCCACAAGATAACACGCGACTGATTCTGCGTGTGCACATGCAGGGCTACAATACGCCAGCTGAAATCGATGCCGAACTAACCTGGATTTGCGCAATAATAGCCGACATGGATTTAGAGACGGTGCGGCCAGTCCCGACGGTGGGAGGGATTCTGCGTAACACGTTGTCCGATGGTCGATCAATTGTAGGCTTCGAATATATTAAAGGCGCCCCTATAGATGCTGAGAACGATCTGCTTCCAACTATGGAAATGCTGGGGGTGATGACGGCAAAATTGCACCTCCATTCAAAAAGCTGGGTCACACCAGATAGTTTTCAACGTAAGCGTTGGGATTTTAATCATTGTCTTGGCGATCATGCAATCTGGGGCGATTGGCGTCAGGCTGTGGGACTGTCCAGCGAAGGCTATGAGATAATCACCAAAGCTGTCACTGTGCTGCAAAAACGTCTTCTTTCATGGGGCACTGGTGTTGAGCGGTTTGGATTAATCCACGGAGATACAAAGTCTGCAAATTTAATTATTGGATCGGCAGGGCCAGTCTTGTTGGACTTCGATGATTGCGGATTTGGTTGGTATTTGTATGATTTTGCATGCGCTGCAACTGATTTGAATACCGTCAAAGATGTCGATATCTGCGCGGCAGCTTGGGTCAAAGGATATCGCAACGTGTCTGTTGTGTCTCTGCGGGAAGAACAAATGCTCTTAACCTTTGTTCTCTTGCGACGGATCATGACGATGGCTTGGGCTGCATCCCACACCTATTCAACAATTGCGATGCGAGATTATGGCGTATCTTATACAGAACTGACATTGGGCTTCGCCAACGAACTGCTGTCACGTGGTGTGAACCATTAGATATCACGTGTCCCCTTACCCTGTGGTTATACGGAACCTAGCATGCCTGCAAGTTTACAGATGATTAGCCAGCATTGAGGTCACGCAGACCTTAAATATTATTGAACGGCTGATTGGCTTTAATGCTGCCGGCCCTTCTCTCTAAACTACTTATGGTTAATATCGCCAGTAAACAAAATTTATATCACCCAGGATGACATATGAAAACTATCTACAGTGAAGAGCACAAGTTAAGAGACTCAAAAACAGAACTATATGGTGGCCAATTGGTGCCACCGTTTGAGTGCCCAGTGCGAGCTGAGTATGTTATTCAAGAGGTTGAACATCGGCAATTGGGTGACATTATATTGCCACAGCGCTTTGATAGGTCGCGGATATTGAGAGTTCACGATGCAGACTATTTAGACTTCTTAGAAACTTGTTGGGATGATTGGCAGGCAGCAGGTTACAAAGGTGAAGCAATAGCATCCTGCACTCCATCGAGGCGCTTGAATCGGGAAGTTCCACCTAGAGAAATTGATGGGCGTATTGGCTATTATTGCCTTGCTTCTGAGACTTCTATTTCTGGGGGTACTTGGGAGGCAGCATATCTATCAGCAGACATCGCCTTAACTGGTGCTGACCTCATAAGTACAGGACAAAAATCTGCTTTTTCACTGTGCAGGCCACCAGGCCACCATGCCGCTCAGGACATGTTTGGAGGCTATTGTTTTGTTAATAATGCTGCTGTTGCTGCACAGGCCATGTTAGATAATGGTGCATCAAAAGTGGCCATTTTAGATGTTGATTTCCATCATGGCAATGGGACTCAATCTATATTTTATGATCGAAGTGACGTTTTATTTTGTTCACTGCACGGGGATCCCTTGGATGCATTTCCGTATTTTTTGGGTCGTGGTGATGAGTTGGGAACAGGCCAAGGTCTTGGTTTCAACGCTAACTACTCATTGCCTCCTAAAACAGACTATGCAGCTTGGGTCGTTGCTTTGGAAGATGCCTTTAAAAAAATCGTAAGGTTTGATGCCGATGCACTGGTGGTTTCGCTCGGTGTAGATACTTATGAGAATGATCCGATTTCATTTTTTCGATTAAAATCTACTGACTTTATCGACTATGGTAAAAAAATAGCCACCCTCGATTTGCCTACCTTATTTGTTATGGAGGGAGGTTATGCGGTAGAAAATATTGGTGTCAATGTTGTAAATGTCTTACAGGGGTTTAGTGATAAATAATTACATTCGATAGGGGTATTAATTCCACGATTCTTAAAACCACTTTAGTTTTTTTGATCTATTAATACAGATATTTTAGTAGCTTTAAACAGGTCTCTGGCGCATGCTTTTGACTCATCTTGTATTTAAGGCCACCCGTGAGGATTTTTTATGAAATTGTTTAGAGCAATGCTATAACCATTACTAAACTGAGAATACGCACTAAGTTTGTTTGTTCAGCATAAAGACAGTGTAATTTCCATAATATCTGCCTGTCTTCTCATATAGGCCTGAATAGATAAAAACGATATGCCGCTGATAAAGCAACCAAGGGATTTGCCAAGCTAACGTGGCTCACGACGATTTAGGACATACTGAGCAGCCAGCAGTAGAATCAGTGAAGTAACCAAAACCATAGTGCCAATTGCATTCACTTCTGGTGTAATACCCCTGCGAATTGACGAGAAGATATAAATAGGCAGTGTAGTGTTTGGCCCAGCAACAAAAAACGAAATAATAAAGTCGTCGAAGCTAAAGGTGAAACTGAGTAAGAATCCAGCCAAAATGGCAGGAAAAATCTGTGGTAACGTCACTTGGTAAAAAGTGCGCCATGGGGTTGCATATAAATCCATTGAGGCTTCTATTAGGGTTCTATCCATCCCTGAAATTCGGGCTCTAACTAGGATAATGACCATCGACATAGTGAAAAGTGTATGAGCAGCAATAACAGAGGCGTAGCCCATATGAAGTTTAGGGGGCTTCATTCCCTCGGGCCAGAAGGAGGTGATTAATGGATTTAGAAAGTCGAATACTGTGACCAGTGCAACTAGGGTTGCAATACCGATAACGATGCCAGGTACCATAACTGATACGTATATCATGCCGTCGAAAAAGGTTCTTAATGGGCCTTTTAAACGCTGCAAAGCTAACGCTGCAGTGGTTCCCAGCAAAGTCGATAGTACAGCGACAGAAAGTGCGATAATCAGGCTGGTGACAAAGGCGTCACTGACAAACGGATTTGACAATGCTTTGCCATACCATTGAACCGATAGGCCGCGCAGTTCGCTGGCGTGTCGCCCAGCGTTGAAGCTAAACAGAACAATAATTCCGATTGGTATGTATAAAAACAAAAAGACTGCAATAGCGTAGATTCGCATAATAATTCAATCCCTTACATCAGGGATTCATCTCTCCCTGTTTTGCTATTAAGCATACGCATATAAAAAGTAACAGTAATCAACATGATGGCGACCAACGTGACAGAAATGGCTGCGCCAAAAGGCCAGTTCCTAGATTGCAGGAATAAGTCGACCAATGCATTACCAATAAAGTAGACTTTTCCCCCACCTAAAAAGGCTGGGATTAAAAACTCACCCATGAGCAGAATAAAGACGAGCATGCAGCCAGTCGCGATGCCTGGCATGGACAAGGGAAGAGTTACCTGCCAAAAAGTTTTTAAAGGTGAGGCGCCTAGGTCGTTGGATGCTTCTAGCAATCTTCTGTCGAGTTTTTCCAGGGAAACAAAAATGGGAAAAACCATTAAAGGCAAGTAGCCATAAACAATTCCGATTAACACCGCCCCTTGTGTATTGATGAGGCTGACATCTTCGAAACCAATAAATTCAAGTAGTGTAGGTATGCCACGGCCACCCAGTATAAAAATCCAGGCATATGTTCGGACCAGTAAGCTGGTCCAAAAAGGCACAATTACCAACACTAGTAATATCAGCTTAAATTTCTGGCCAACACGTAATGCAAGAAAGTAAGCCAAGGGATAGGCCACTAATAAGCACAAAAGAGTACCAAGTGGCGCAATAGTCATTGTATTTTGGAAGGCTTTCAATCGCGACGATAGATTCGCATAGTGCTCAAAAGTAAAGCCGCCAGCATAGCCACCTACAGCTGCACGTTCTCCGAAGCTAAAAACTAGGATAACCACAAGAGGCAAAATCAACATGAACAAAAACCACAGAAATGTTGGTGCCAACAATGCCATGGTAAGCCAGTTTTCAGATTTGCTTTGTTCTCTCATAGTTATCCATTATTAAGCGTCACTTCAGATTTAAGCTGACTTGAAACGTGCCATAACTTCTGCCCGAATTGGATCAGTCATAGTTTGAGCCGCACCAAATTCCAATCCATTCATCAATTCAAGTGCTGGGTGAAGAATTGGGTCGTTTGCCAGAGAATCTGGCTGCAAGGCAATAGCACGCGCATCAGTTGGTGCATAGCCATGAACAGCTGCGTCACGAGCCTGGACATATGGATCCTGCATGAAATTCAGAAAGGCATAAGCAGCATCTAGATGCGGTGCATCTGTTGGGATGGCATAAAAGTCAGACCAAATTTCACCACCATCGCTGGCGATCACGTATTGCATTTCAGGCATGTCGTTATTGAGCTGTGTTCCATCACCGTTCCAGCATATCGACAACCAAGCATCTTCGCTGCGCATTCCAGGCTGGTAGTCAGAAGTGATTGCGAATAGATGGGGCTTGGATTTAATTAACAAGGCTTCGGCTTCGCCCAGTTCTTTGGCGTCGATAGAGTTAAACGAGTATCCCAGAGCACACAAGGCAGCACCGATAGTAGTCAACTGGTAGTCATGCAAGATAGTATGACCTGACGCTTTACCCATAGTAGCATCAAAAAAGTCTTTCCAAGATTTAGGCTGACTGGTAACTTTATTGGAATTAACTATAAAGCCAGTGGTTCCCCAGTTCTTGGGTACGCAGTAAACTTTGCCGTTTACGGTTGCTGGGTCAGAAAATTTAGGGTTATTGGCAGATGGGTCGTAATTGGGTATTCGTGATAGATCTAGCTCCTGAATCAGACCTAGTTCTACATAGTTGGAAATAGTGTAGTTAGTCGGTACAAAAACGTCCCAACCCGTGCCGCCTGCTTGCAGTTTAGCTAGCATCTCTTCGTTTGACCCGAACGCATTAACTTGGATATGTGCGCCAGTCAATTCGGTGTATTCGTCAAGATTTACTTGGTTCTGGTAATTAGGCCAAGTTGCAAAAATTAGTCGATCACCAACATCACCGAACGCATTAGCTTGGCTGGAATATAAGGATGGCATCGCTGTGCCCATCACTGCCATTGCTGTGCCGAGCCCAGTTATACCGAGAAAATGCCTCCGGTTAATTGAGCCTTTTTTGTAGCGGTGGAGTTCTTTCATGAACTTTGTTGCTGTTATGGGCTTATCATTATTGTTTTTATTCATTACTATTCACCTCATTTTAAAGTCGATCCGTGATTTACATGATAACTGTTACTGTCGGATTACCAGTACAGTTTTTAAATGTCTCCCAATACAAGGGCAGCTTCTGGACTCCAGCTTAAAGAAACCATATCTCCTGGCGCAAAATTTTTATCGTAGCTTTCAAGTGATTTGGGGGATGACACCATTACTTCACCATACCCTTTGGTCTTAATAAGATACTCAGAGTTTTCACCAAGAAATATCCTGTTCATCACTTCTCCATGAATGGAAACGCTATCACTTTTTGAGGTTTCACCTAAGGCTGAAAGAGATATCATTCCTGGACGAACTGCTACTGAAGCTTCGCTACCGTAAATTAATGGGGTGGCTCCTTTAGGTTGAGTTCCGATCAACATTTCATTTAAACTCGTCTTAATAATAACGTTAGAGCCATTTAGTTCAGTTACTTTGCCAGAGAAAAAGTTGGTTTTACCAATAAAATCTGCAACATATCTGTTCTGTGGTTGGTCATAAAGCTCTCGAGGACTACCCGACTGAATAATTTGCCCTTCGCGCATGATGCAGATTTCATCACTCATAGAAAGCGCTTCCTCTTGATCATGCGTTACTAATATGAAAGTAATACCGACGTCACGTTGTAGGGTTTGAAGTTCAATCTGCATCTCTCGACGTAGCTTGCGATCAAGAGCCGCTAACGGTTCGTCCAACAATAAACAAGTTGGGCGATTAATCAGTGCGCGGGCAAGGGCTACACGTTGCTGTTGGCCGCCAGACAACTCCCAAATTCTTCGTTTTCCGTAACCGCTGAGCCGAACCTTTTCTAGGGCTTCATCAACTCTTTTAAGAATCTCCAGCTTATCTAGTTTTGGGCTGCTCTGACGTAATCCATAACCGATATTGTTGGAGACAGTCATATGTGGAAAGAGAGCATATTGCTGAAAAACCATATTCACTGGTCGTTTATATGAGGGAATTCCAACCACAGAGGCACCGCCAATAAAGAGTTCACCCTGAGTCGGTTGTTCAAAGCCTGCTATCAGTCGGAGTGACGTTGTTTTGCCACAGCCAGATGGACCCAAAAAGCTATAAAACGCACCACGTTTAACGTTTAAGCTGAGGTTGTCGACAGCCACAATGCCTTCAAAACGTTTAGTAACATTCCGAAACTCAATATCGATATTGTTTGAGTAACTAGGCTGTGTCGACAATTTTATATTCTCCTAAAATAAGTACTTTAAATTCAATGTTTTTAACATACTACCATGTAGATTTAATAAATCTACAAAATTTTCCCCAACCATGGTATATATATCAAATAGAAAAAATAATGTGATAAGTGGAGCTTCAGTTTGATAAGTATAAGTTTTAACGGTGGATAGTATCAATCGGCCTAAAAAAAATCAGATAGGACAAAGTTCTTGGATTTCGTCGATTGCGGAATGTATTGACTCCATAGGGGACCAAAATTTTTCTATTAGTCTGGATAAGGCGTTGAGAACAATTACTGAATACGATTATTCAGTCACGTTTGCTTATCATTTAGACGAAAGGCCACTTTGCCTTCACCATACTTTCTCGCCGGCTAATCGTACTGTGTATGTTGATGACTATTTGAAGGGACCTTATCTGCTTGATCCTTTTTTCAAGGCATCCACTCGTAAGGTAGATCCTGGTTTATACAGATTACGGGATATAGCGCCAGATCGCTTTTACCAAAGTCAATATTATCGATCTTATTACATCCAGACGGGATTATCCGAGGAAA
>MDTF01017474.1_pt1 | contig 22025 bp, 17 predicted proteins | sample 811191 | NCBI WGS metagenome assembly MDTF01 (sample SAMN05326649, study PRJNA326480) | marine metagenome | isolation source: seawater | place: Southern Ocean | collected 2011
ACTTTTGAGTGCTATGAAAGAATTTGATGGTTTAGAGAGCTTTTTAGAACATGTGGCTTTAGCAACTTCAATTGATCAGGATTGGGATGGAGAAAAAGTTAACATGATGACAATGCATGGCTCAAAAGGTCTAGAATTTGATGTTGTATTTCTACCAGGGTGGGAAGAAGGTTTGTTTCCTCATCAAAAATCGATTGAAGAGAAAGGTCAAAATGGGCTTGAAGAAGAAAGAAGGTTAGCCTATGTCGGCATAACAAGGGCCAAGAAAAAAGCCCTCATATCTTTTGCTATGAATAGGTTTTATCAAGGAAATTGGATTGACAGTATGGCCTCAAGATTTATTGATGAATTGCCAGAAAAATTTTTAGAAAAGAATTCATTTTTTGATGACTCTAAGGATGATGAAAATGATTTTGAATTTAATCAAGATCTTGAAGTTGACGAAGGAACCAGAAGCCCAGGATGGATAAGATATCAAAAAAGAATCAAATGATAAAAAAACGAATAAAGATATTAAGAGAAAAATTTAAAAATTTTCACATTGATGGATATATCATTCCTAAAAATGATGAATTTTTTTCTGAATATGCAAAAAATGATAGATTAAAAAATATTTCTAATTTTACAGGATCAGCGGGTTTAGCTATTATTTTAAAAAAAAATAATTATTTATTTGTTGATGGGCGATACACAATTCAAGCACATAATGAATCAGTTTCAAACTTTAAAATTATTGAGATTCATAAAAATATGCCTCACTCAATAATTAAGAACTGCACATTAGGTTTTGATCCACATTTATTTACAACGGATAAACTTAAGCGTTATTTTTCGAGTGATATTAAGTTAGTTTCAATTGGTGAAAACTTAATTGATAAAATATACAAAAATAAACCTATAAAAGTAAAACCATTTTTTTCCTTATCAAAAATAATAACTGGTGAAAGTCATCAGTCAAAAATTAAAAAAATTATGCACTTTCTGAAACTACATAATGCAGATTTTTTATTTATCAGTGCCCCTCAAAATGTTGCTTGGATATTAAATATTAGAGGACATGACAATCCTACAAGTCCAATTCCAAATTCACGTTTAATCATTGGCAAAAATAAAGAATTGTTTTTAATTGCTGATAAAAAAAATACTCATAAAATTGTTAAAGAAAGAAAAATTAAAAAAAATCAATTAATTGATTTCTGTGATTTTAAAGAATTAATAAGTGGATTAAAAGGCTCTAGGTTTATCATTGACAATCAATCATGCTCTGTTTTTGCTGAAAAAATCATAAACTCTAGATTTAAAATTATAAACAAAGAGGATCCTGTTTATAAATTAAAATCGATAAAAAATTATTCTGAAATTAAACATATGATTAATGCGCATAAAATAGATGGTTTGGCATTAACAAAATTCATCTACTGGATTAAAAATATTAATAATAAAAATATAACTGAAGTTGATGCACAAAATAAATTGGAAAAATTTAGAAAAATGGACAGTAGATACTTGTTTCCTAGTTTTAACACAATAGCTGGTTCTGGTTCAAATGGGGCAATTGTTCACTATAGGGCAACTAAACTTAATACAAAAAAAATTAATAAGGATGATATATTTTTATGCGATTCTGGTGGACAGTATAAATACGGCACAACAGATGTAACTAGAACATTATGTTTTTCCAAACCAAAACAATACATAAAGGACATATTCACTAAAGTATTAAAGGGTCATATTGCTGTTGCACTCACAAATCTAAATAAAAACAATACTGGTAAAAAAATTGACGTACATGCGAGAAAATTTTTAAAAAAAGATGGTTTAGATTACGCTCATGGCACAGGTCATGGAGTAGGTTTTTTCCTAAATGTGCATGAAGGGCCTCAATCTATATCCAAATATAACTCAATAAAAATTGAAAAAGGAATGATTTTAAGCAACGAACCTGGATTTTACAAAAAAAATCATTTTGGGATTAGGATTGAAAATCTACTTTATGTTAAACAAAAAAATAATAGTCTGTATTTTGAAAATCTTACACTAGCTCCAATTGAAAAAGATCTAATTAATTATAATTTATTAAATGAGATTGAAAAAGATTATTTATTCAAATATCATTTGAATATTTACACAGAGTATTCAAACCTTCTAAATAAAAAAGAAAGAAAGTGGTTAGCTAGTCTTATTTAGCATTTCGATCCATACTTGCTGATTTATTATTTCGATTCCAAATTCTTTAGCCATGTTAACTTTTTTAACTGTTGGTTTTTCACCTGTTATCAAATAGTCAAGCTTCTTATTAACATTGCTAATTATTTTTCCTGAATTTTGTTCGATTAAAGATTTAGCCTCTGCTCTACTAATACCATTTAGTTTTCCAGTAAGCATAAAGGTTTTATTTTTCAGTAAACCATTCTTGTTAACTAAAATTGCATCAGCTATTAAAAGATTTTTATTTAATTCAATTAAAACATTTAAATTAGTTTTATTTAAAAAAAAAATTTTAATTGATTGAATTTGTGTAGGACCAATACCGTCAATATTTGATAAGCTATTAATGTTTTGATTTTCATGTAATTTCAAAAAATTTAATGACGTCCTTAAGTGTCTAGCTATTAATTTCGCATTCTCTTGCCCTATATGCCTTATGCCTAATGAGTAAATAAATCTCTCCAAAGAAATTTGTTTTTTTTGCTCAATAGAAAGTTTTAAATTAGCCACGGATAACGTCCCCCATCCTTCTAATTTCTCTATTATTTTATAATTTAAATTAAAAATATCCTGGGGTAGTTTAATTAATTTCAAGTTCCAAAAATTTTCAACAATTTTTTTTCCTAATCCATCTATATTAAAGGCTTCTTTCGAAACAAAATGTTTTATTTTTTCTATTGCTACTTTTTCACATTCGTACCCTTCGCTTATACACCTTCTTACAGCGTCTTGTTTTTTTGTAATTTCATTAAAGTCTTTAATAGTCGTAGAGCCACATGATGGGCATTTTTTTGGAAATAAAAATTTATGTAAATTTTTATCTCTTTTTTTTATATCTACAGAGATAACGTGAGGTATAACATCACCCGCTCTTTCTACTGTTACTATATCTCCTATTCTTATGTCTTTTCTATTTATCTCATCCTCGTTATGAAGCGAGGCATTAGAAACCATAACACCACCTATATTTACTGGTTTTATTTTTGCAACAGGTGTCAGAGCGCCTGTTCTTCCTATTTGAATTTCAATATTTAATATTTCAGATATCGAACTATTAGCAGAAAACTTATGTGCTATAGCCCATCTTGGAGCATTGGTAGCAAAACCTAATCTTTTTTGTAATGCAAAGTTGTTTACTTTGTAAACAATGCCATCAATATCAAATTTTAACTCTTTTCTCTTTTCTTCCATGTTTTGATGATTCAAAATTAAATTTTTAATACTCTTAATTGTTTTATTAAAAAGGTTGGTTTTAAACCCCCATAGCTTTAGATTTTCTAGAAAGTCCGATTGAGTACTAATTTTCATACCCACTTCATACCCATGTGTATACGCAATAAACTTCAATGGAATTTTACTTGTTATAGTTGGATCTTTTTGTCTCAAAGAGCCTGAGGCTGCATTTCTTGGATTTGCAAATTTTGCATTTATTTTTTTGAAATCATCATTTTGAATAAAAACCTCTCCACGTATATCTATCTCTGAAGGGAAATTTTTTTTTTTTATAAGAGTTGGGATATCTTTTATAGTTTTTAAGTTTTCAGTTATATCCTCTCCTTCATTTCCGTTACCTCTTGAAAGTCCTTTTATAAATTTTCCATTTTTATAAATTAATGATGCTGATATACCATCTATTTTAGGTTCAGCACTATATTCTATACTGTCTGAATTTTTTAAACTTAGAAAGTTTAATATTTTTTTTTCAAAGTTAACAAGATCTTCTTCATTAAATGCATTACTTAAAGATAGCATCGGAATCCTATGTTTAACCTTTTGAAAATTTTTAGATGGTTTAAAACCCACACTTTCGGAGGGTGATTTTTTGTTATTTAAGAATGTATATTTTTTTTCTAAATCTATTATTTTTTTTTTTAGGATGTCGTATTCTTGATCACTAATTATAGGCTTATCTTTGTCATAGTAATGGTCATTATGTTTTTGAATTAATTTAATTTTTTGTATGTATTCTATTTTAATTAAATCATTTTTCATTTTATTTGAAAATGTTTTTAAAAATTTTTATTACATTTTTTCTTTTTTTTTGATCTTTTTTAATTACTTCAGTTTTATAATTTCTATTAAAAACCTTATATGATTTTTCGTACCATTTACTGGAGAGATAATTGTATCCTAATAAACTTGCATATTTTTTTGATTCATCTATTAGGCCAATGTGATAATAAATTTCAACCAATCGATGTGTCGCTTCCTCTATGTAAATTGTTGTATCGTATTCTTTTAACACATTTTTAAATCTATTTATTGCTGCTATCCACTTTTCTTTTTTTATATAGTGACGCCCGATATACATTTCTTTAGATGCTAAGATATCATGTATTAAGCCTATCTTGTATTGTGAGTCTAAAGCAAAATCTGTGTTTGGGTATGTCTCTACAATAAATTCAAATTTTTTTTTTAGCTTTAATTAATGGTGCTAGATCTTTTTTTTCATCTACAATTTCTTCATAATAACACATAGCAAGCAAGAAGTGAGCATAAGCTATACTTTTATCTTGGGGATAAGTTTTGATGTATCTTTCCAAATTAAATACTGCTTCACTATAATAATTTTGAAGGTAATATGAGTATGATGCCATCAAAGCAGACTTCGCCGCCCAATCTGACTGGGGGAATAATAGTTCCGAATCTAAAAATTTGCTTGCAGCATAAAAGGTATCTCCTTTTTCCAAGTATTCCATTCCTTCTTCGTATGAAGAAATCATTTCTAATTCTTGGTCAAGTTCTTTAATTTCTGAAATTTCTTTTTTATCTTTGGAGCAAGATTGTAATGTTAGAAATATTAATACTATTAATAATTTATTTTTAAATTTCATTAAAGTATTTTATTGGTATTTTATCTATATAGCAAAAAATAATTATGCAATAGATCTCAGCGCACTTTTATTGATAAAAGCATGTGGGAGATTTTTTTCCTTGATTTCTAACAATGAGAAATTTTCATTATTCTCAAAAACCTTTCTAAGTAATTGATTTGTTAGTTTGTGTCCTCCTTGAGAGCAGACAATTTTACCGATTATTTTATAACCAGACAAATAAAGATCACCCATACAATCTAGAATTTTATGATTCACAAATTCTTTTTTATTTCTCAGCCCTTCTTTATTTAAAACTTTATCTTTATTTACAACAATTGCATTTTCAAGACTTCCACCCTTTGCTAGTCCCATTGCTTTCAATTTCTCAATATCCTCGTACAGACAAAAGGTTCTTGAAACGTAAATATCTGTTAAATCAGACTCATAGACTTTAATTGAATTTCTTTGGTTTCCTATCAAATCATTTTCATATTTAAGCTCAAAATCTATGTCTAAACTAATTTTGCTAGGTTCGATTGATATTGATTTCTTCCCATCTTGAAATTCTATTTTATTTTCTATCTTTATAACTTTAATTGGTGCGTCACTTGATTGAATTCCTGATTTGGATATCGCTTCAACAAAGTCTTTTGCAGATCCATCAAGTATTGGCACTTCTTGATTGTTAATTTCAATCATCGCATTATCAATGCCCATTCCATACAATGCGGCCATCAGATGTTCTATAGTGGAAACACTCACTCCATATTCATTTGAAATTGTAGTACAAAAAACTGCGCTACTAACATTAAAAATATTAGGAATTACAATATTGTTTACTTTAATATCTGTTCTCTTAAAAACTATTCCTGTGTTTGGTTCTGCTGGTTTAATTTTAATGTTTGCATTTAGACCACTGTGAAGTCCCACACCGTCGATAGAGATAATTTCTTTAATAGTTTTTTGAGTTAAAACAGACATGTAGAAACTTATAAATTCAGAAAATAAAATAAGAAAAACAAGAAATGTTACGAGAAAATACTGATTTATTCAAACATATGAAAAAGTTTTTCAAAAAAGCCTTCTTTTATTTGTTTTTTTGGCACCACTACAACCTCTTGCCTGTTTATACCCATGTTTAATTTTAAGGCAGACTCACAAATACTCTCTGGTGTTTCCTCTAGTAAGTCTATTTCGTCTGAAAAGGAGATTTTATTCTTAAAATTATCATTTAATATTTTAGAACCCTCTCCCGTTAAAACTATTTTGAGTTTACTTAATGTGTCCAAATTTTTATTTTGTTGAATAGGCTTATTACATAGCTCCAGGATCTCCTCCAACCTTGCAAAAATTATGTTTTCAACCAAGTCAAAAGATATTTTATTTTCTTCCAAGTAATTATCGTCTGCATCAAAATTTAATTTAATTTTTTCTGCAGTCGTTAAATCTATATTTAGGATTTTAGAGATATCTTTTGTAACATGGTTGCTTCCAACAGGTATCACTTCAAAAAAGATAATTTGGTCATCGTAGTAGCTGGTCACAGACGTCTTATTAAAACCCATATCAATAAAAGATAAATTTTTACTTGAAATAAAATTATCTTTATAGTTCGCTGCTTTTGTATAACTTGATATAAATATTTGATTTAAAGATATATCAAATTTAGAAAATATTATTTTTAAATCACTTACAATTTTTTTGGCTAAACATATAAAAACAATATCGATTGATAATGAATTGCAGTCAATATCACCTGGCAAATAGGAGTAGTTTTCATTATTAATCTTATAATTTTGAATAACTATATGGATGATACTTTGGTTAGAATAGTTTCGCAGTATTTGCTGCTTTGCATCTTGTATCACAAACTGCACATCTTCTTTTTTTAATTTTGATCCATCTAAATTTTTTTTTAACGATAAGCTGACAGATATTATTTTTGAACTATCAAACATTAAGTTTATATTATCCAAATATTCATTTGTATTTTTTTCTATAGTTGAAATTATTTTTTCTATTTCAGACTCTTTCTCTGAATGGTTTAAATAGAAGTTACTTTCACAATAAAAATTTTTTTTTATATCACTTTTATTAATTGCTGCAGCCCTGCTTTTTGATGATCCATAGTCAAAATATATATCAAAATTTTTACTGCTCATTATTGTTTAATAATTCTATTTGGGATTCTCAAATCAATCACTCTATTAATTTCTAATTTATTATTTTTCAAGATCATAAAAGCATTCTTTAATGCTTCCGGTATATCTTTCTCGGGTAATTTAATCAAAATATTATTATTTGTCTTTATATCCCATCTTTTACTAACATAAAAAACTATTGATTTAAAATCGCTAAATTGAAAATCTGAATTTTTTATTACATTCCTAAACTCTAAAAATTTTTTCGAGTTAAACTCTCCGAATAAAATTGGCAGTTCTTTTTTCATATTTTCATCAAAAATAAGTTTTCCATTTGATCCTATAAAAATTTTAGGATCATCATTTTTAACCGCAATAAGCTTTGCTGGTTTTATTTTAATGTTTATAGTTGATGGATATACTTTTTTAGCAGAATATTGCTCAACCAAGTTGTATCCTGAAATGATATTATTAATTTTTTTTTTGTTAATAAAAAAAATATTTTTATTAATTAATTTATTGATTTTATTTATTATTTGAAGATTTTTATCTTCTGACAAACCAGATACATTAATTATGGTAACTTTGGTTAGGTTTTTATTTTGATTGTCTATTTTCTTATTATTGATTGTGCTTAATATTAATAGAAGTATTAAATATAATAAGACTTTATTTTTTTTATCTATTGATTGATGCATCTTTTAAAATCCATTCAATCAACTTTATAAAACTCATACCAGTATATTTTGCTATTTCTGGCACTAAAGATAGTTTGGTCATTCCTGGTTGTGTATTTATTTCTAATAAATAAAATTTTTCTTTATAGAATTTAAAATCAGATCTAGTCACACCCCTACATCCAATTTTTTTATGTGCCTTTAAGGCCATGTCAGTTATTTTTTTTAATTCATTTTTATTTAGTTTTACTGGTATCACATGCTCTGTTTTGGCTTTTGGGTTATATTTTGCTTGATAGTCATAAAATTTTCTTTTTGGCTTAAGTTCTATGGTGCCTAATTTTTTTCTTCCCATTATTGCTACTTGAATTTCTCTTCCTGGAATAAATTCTTCTATTAAAATTTCTCTATAAGAACTTAATATTTTTAAGTTTTTTAAAATATTTTTTTTATCACATATATAAACATGTACACTTGAGCCTTCATTTATCGGTTTTAATACAACGGGAAATTTTAATTTTTTTTCAATTTTTGTAATAATGCTCTTCTCATCTCTTCCATAAATAAATTTAATATATTTTGGAGTTAGTATTTTATTTTGTATAAATATTTTTTTAGAAATCTCTTTATCCATTGCTATTGAAGATGAAATAACTCCTGAATGAGTGTATGGAATTTTTTGCGTCTCCAGTATCGCTTGTATATAACCATCTTCCCCGAACTGACCGTGCAATGCATTAAATATCACATCTGGATTAAAGACTTTAATTTTGTCTAAAAGTTTGTCTGGTTCACAAGTGGTAACTCTATAATAATTTTTCTTTAATTCTTTTGCTACTTCCTTACCTGTTTCTAAGCTTACCAATCTCTCCTTAGATATTCCACCACACAAAATTAAAACTTTTTTTTTCATATTTATTCTAGTATTTTTATTTCTTTTTCTAAATTTATTCCTGTCTTTTTTTTCACACTTTTCTCAACAAAATCTATCAATTTTTTCATATCCTTAAACTTAGCATTTTTTTTGTTTACAAAAAAATTACAGTGTTTTTCTGAAATATAAGCGTCACCAAAACTTGTATTTATCGGCACAGACTCCCTTATAAGTTCCCATGCTTTCTTCTTTGTTTGCCTAATAGGGTTTTTGAAGGTACTTCCACTCGTCCTAATTTTAGTTGGTTGATTATTATCTTTTTTAATTTTCAATTCTCTCATTTCTATTTCAATTTTATTTTTATCTTTTTTTTTTCCTTTTAATGATGCGCTTAAAAAAATTAGATCATCTGGTAAATCATTATTTCTATACTCAAATGAAACTTTATTAGCAGGGATTGTAATCATTCTTCCCTTTCTATCTATTGCTTGAATTGAAATAAGTATGTCTTTAAATTCTGTATTAAAGCAACCTGCATTCATTCGTAAGCCACCACCTACAGTTCCTGGTATGCAAGCTAAGAATTCTAAACCACTTATGCTATTGGATAAAGCAAATTCTGATAATTTTTTATCAGTACATGCGCTTCCCGCAACAATAATATCATTAGGCAACAATGAAACATTGGAAAAATTCTTCCCTAATTTAATTACCACTCCATTAAAAGTATTTTCACTAACAAGTGTGTTTGAGCCTGAACCTAAAATATAAATTTTTTTTTCTTTACCAAATTTTTTTAAAAATACGACTAGATCCGATAAAGACTCCGGTTTAAAGTAAATTTTAGTTTTGCCCCCAATATTAAACCAATTACTTTTCTTAAGATCATAGTTGAAATAAAATTTAATATTAGTTTCTTTGGAGAATTTTTTAATTTCCTTAATTAGCATTATATTAGTTTTGGTAACTCTCTCATCCAAGAAGAAACGGTTCCAGCTCCCATTCCAATAATTATTTTTTTTCCATAAATACTACTTCTGATAAACTTGGCTAATTCGTATTGGTCGTTAACTAAAAACAATCTTACTTTTGAATTTTTTACAATATCTTTAGCAAAATTATTATAATTAAATCCTAATTTTATTTTTTCTCCTGCTGCATATATGGGGCATAAAATAACAACATCGGCTTTCTTAAATGATAGACTAAATTCTTTTTTAAGATCTTTTAGTCTTGATATTCTGTGAGGCTGAAATACACAAATTATTTCTTCTTTTTTATAAGCAGCCTTTACTCCATTTAAAAGTTCTTTAATTTCCGTGGGATGGTGAGCATAATCATCATAAAAAGTAGCTTCCCTATAAGTAAATATTTTATTAAATCTTCTTTGAACACCTTTAAATTCTTTCAATCCTTTTTTAATAATTTCTTTAGATATTCCAATTACTGTTGCTACCGCTACAGCGGCTGTGGCATTTCTAATATTATGCACTCCAAGCAGAGGAATTTTGATTTTATTTATCGATATATTTTTCTTTCCAGGCAACTTAATAGACAAATCATACTCTGAGGATTCTTTTAATTGTCTTATATTTTTTATATAAAATTGAGATTTTGGATTAATTCCATATGTATAATAATTCTTTGTTTTGAGTTTCTTTAATAGATCAGCATTATTTTTATCATCAATGCAAATAAATGCTTTTCCAAATGATGGAACTTTATAGATAAATTTTACAAATAAATTCTTTAAATCGCTCATAGATTTATAAAAATCCATATGCTCTCTGTCAATATTTGTAACAATCGCATATGTCGGTGGCACATGTATGAAGCTACCGTCTGACTCATCTGCCTCTAATATACACCAATCACTTTTTCCAAGTTTTGCTGAATTTTTTAATGAATTAAGTACACCACCATTTATAATTGTTGGGTCTAATTTTGTTTTTGAAAATATAGCATCTAGCAATGAAGTAGTTGTAGTTTTACCGTGTGATCCTGTCACTACAATGTTCTTGGTTAAAGAAACTATATGGGCCAACATCTCACCTCTTTTATAAACGGGAAGTTGTTTTCTTCTTGCTTCGATCAGCTCAGGATTATTTTTTTTTATTGCAGAGGAAATAACAAGAATAGTGGCTTTATCAATATTTTTTTTAGTATGCTTAATTGAAATTTTTATTTTATTTTTTTTTAATCTATCTATATTTTTGTTATTAAAAATATCACTACCTTGAACATTAAAGCCCATTCCGTTCATTATTAATGATAGGCCACTCATGCCTATTCCACCGATACCAACAAAGTGTATAACTTCAGTTTTTGCTAATTCAATTTTCATTAATAGTAGTTATAATTTTTTGATTTATATGATTCCAGGTATTTTGATAGTTAAAATTTTTCATATTTCTTTTTTTATTTGAATATTCCTCTTTATTTTTAATAATACTTACTAATTTATCTTCTAGGGTGTAATCCTTAATTTCATTTTGATTTAGAATCCAATTACAACCAATTTTTTGATAAAAAGCAGCATTTTCATATTGATGATTATCTTTAGCTGTAGGTAATGGTATAGCAATATGGGGTATGGATAAAAAAATTAATTCTGCCAATGTAGATGCGCCTGCTCTAGTTATGCATAAATTCGATTCACTCATAAATTCAGCAATGTTCTTATTAAAATCAAATAATTCATTTTCGATTTTATTTTCTAAATAAAAAGTTTTTAAATTTTTGTAGTTATTTGGGCTGGTTTGTTGGAATATTTTTAGCTTAAATTTTTTTGATAATTTGACTATTGTGCTTTGAATTGTTGTATCAAATAATTTTGCTCTTTGACTTCCACCTATTATTAATAAATTAATATTTTCATCTATATCTTTATTATTGGCTATTTTAGCAAAATAAAACTCTTTTCTTAAAATTGGTGGGATTAAAGAAATTTTATTTTTTAGCTTACTTGGAAAATTTTTAATTTCATAAGAATAACAAAAAATTTTTTCACAAAAGTTAATAAAAAATTTATTTGACCTACCCAAGACCATATTTGGCTCAAATAAAAATAATTTTATATTAAGAATTTTTGATGCAATGCATAGTGGTAGAGACATGTATCCACCTGTTGATATCAATATGCTGATTTTTTTTCTTTTTAAAAGAAAAAAAGATTTAACCGTCATAAGTAAAAAAGAAAAAATTTGAAAAGGTAATAAGAAAATATTTTTTGATATTTTTCTTACATTTATAATTTCTATATCATATTTTTTTTTATCTAAAAAATGAATTCCTCTACGATCGGTGACTAAAGAAACATCAAATTCATTTTTTAGGTGTTCATAAAAAATTGATGCAGGTACAACGTGGCCCCCTGATCCTCCTGTACTTATTAAAATTTTTTTCCTCATATTAGTTAACTTTTCTCTTTGTTAAATTTAGAATAATACCAGAAAGAATTGACACGCCAATAATTGAAGAACCACCATAACTTAAAAATGGCAAGGTCATGCCTGTTGTGGGAAATAACCTAATGTTAACACCCAAGTGAATTAATACCTGGAATATAATAAGAGTTATTGCTCCTGCTAAAACTAATTTTATCTTTTCACTTTCCTCAAAATACATTTTTCTGAATACGCTGTAGATAAAAAATAAAAATACTACTAATAATAAGATAATAACAACAACACCAAATTCCTCTGATATTACAGAAACTATATAATCTGTATGTGCTTCTGGGACTCTATTTTTTAACGTTCCTTCACCAATACCTTTTCCAAAAAAACCCCCACTAACAATAGCATCGATTGCTTTTTCAGACTGAAAATTATGTGTTCCATCTGCTGTATTAAAAAACGACAAGATTCTATTTTTTATATAATCAAATTTGGGAATGAAAAACACTATATAAAGTAGAGATGCTAATGAAATGCTGAAAAAAGTGAGAAACACTATAATGCTTATTCCTGAAATAAAAACTAGCGTTAACCAGGATAAAAAAATGAGTAATGTTTGTCCGATGTCTGGTTGCATCATTAATAAAAAAGAGACCGGAACTATTACAATAAAACTAATAAAATATTTATAATAGATATTAAAATGCTTTTCGCTGCTTAGTATGGTGGCAAGGAACATTATTGTAAAAGGTTTAACAAGTTCTATTGGTTGAAACCTTGGTAAATAAAATAAATCAAGCCAACGCTTTGATCCATTAACTTCCGTACCAATTATTGGTACTAAAAATAAAAAAAATAAAGAAGTAGCAAATAAAAAAATTGAAATTTTAAAAAGTTTTTTTTCTTCTATGCATGAAAAAAATATTAAAACGATTACACCAAGAAAAATATATGCCAAATGTTTAAAAAAGAAAAAATAATTATTAGTATCTAATTTATCTGATGCTATTAACGAGGTTGAAACTAGTGAAAAAAATAACCCAAGACTAAACAAGCACACTATTAATAAAAAAATTGTCTTATTGATGTTTTTCCACCACATATAGTAGAATCTGTAAACTGAATTATTGCTTAACATTGATAAATTTTTTAATAAGTTTATTAAAGTGTTTTCCCCTGTCTTCAAAATTTTTAAAACTATCAAACGAAGCAGCAGCAGGACTAAAAAGGATAGTTTGGTGTTTTCTATTTTTACTATTATTGATATTAAAAAAAATTTTTTTTATTGAAGATTCTAAGTCATCAAAAGATTCATATTTTATTATATTTTTTAATTCTTTTGTAAAAAAACGCCTATCTTTTCCAAAGATATATGCTTTAAAATTTTTACAATTATTTTTCAATAGTGAAAATTTATCCCCTTTTTTTGCTAAACCCCCAACCAACCAATGAACATTAGATAATGACCTCAATATACTTGTTGATGAAGAAAAAGTTGTTGCCTTAGAATCATTAATAACTGTTAAATCATTTGATTTGAATATTATTTGTTGTCTGTACTTTAGGCCATTAAAATTTTTCAACGTTTTAAAAATATTTTCTTTTTTAATATTAAAAATCTTTATAATTTCAATTATAAAAGATAAGTTTTCTTTATTACCATCTGTTCTAAAATATGGATTGTTTATTTTTTTTAAAATTTTAGGATCAACTTTTTTATTAACCTTGATTATTTCTGACAGAAATTTTTGATTTTTTATTTGTTTTTTTATGTGAAAATTACTTGTATCTAAAATTGCGTAATCTTTCTTTGTTTGATTTTTTATTAATTTAAACTTTGCTCTAACATAATTTTTAAGTGTTTTGTGTCTCTCTAAATGATCTGGTGAAATATTTAATATTACAGCAATATTAGACCTAAATAATTTACTGTATTCTAACTGATAGGAGGAAGCTTCAATTACAAAAATTGTCTTACTTGTTATATTTTTTTCTAATAAAATTGGGTTACCTATATTTCCTACTAACCGCACATCTTTTTTATGTTTTCTCAAAACTTCGTATAAAATTTTAGATGTTGTTGATTTTCCATTTGTGCCAGTAATAGTAATATTTATATTTTCACTATATTTGTTATAGAAAATATCCAAGTCAGTATTAATTTTTTCTATATCTTTTTTTAAAAACTGAGAAAGCTGGCAATTATCAGTATTAATCCCAGGGCTAATTATTGTATAGTCAATTTTTTTTTTTATTAAATTTTTATAACTTATTAAGTTTTTTTTTATTTCTACACTTTTATTATTAATTTTCTTATCATCATATAAATAGATTGTATTTTTTTTTTTTAAAAATTTATATGCAGATAAACCACTTTTTCCTAAACCGTAAATTAGAATTTTTTTTTTATTAAAAATATTTTTATTATTTAACATTATCTTAATTTTAATGTCGCCAGCCCAATCATTGCAAGAATTATTGAAATAATCCAAAACCTTATTACTATCGTTGATTCTGCCCAACCCTTTTTCTCATAGTGATGGTGTATAGGTGCCATCCTAAAAACTCTTTTTCCTGTTAACTTGAAAGAAAGCACTTGAACTATTACCGAAACTGCCTCAAGCACAAACAATCCCCCTGTTATAGCTAGAACAATTTCATGTTTCGTTATTATTCCAATCGCTCCAAGTGATCCACCTAGCGCTAAAGACCCTGTATCTCCCATAAATATTTTAGCTGGTGGTGCATTAAACCATAAGAAGCCTAGACATGCTCCAATGATAGATCCGCAAAATACAGAAACTTCGCCCATACCCTTAATGTAGGTTATTTGTAGATACTCTGAAAAAACTATATTACCAGTCACGTAGCTAATAAAAGCGAAACATCCAGCAACTAATATAACTGGAACTGTAGCCAATCCATCAAGTCCATCTGTTAAGTTAACAGCATTTGATGAGCCTACAATTATAAATACTGAAAATGGTATAAAAAACCAACCAAGGTTTATTATTAAATTTTTGAAAAATGGAAAATATAAATTTGTTAATTCTTCATGTTCAGAATAATGTCTCAATAAAAGCATACCCAATGTTGCTATTAAGATTTGAGAAATAATTTTAAATTTAAAAGAAATACCAGATGAGTTTTTATATTTAATTTTTTTATAATCATCATATGCACCTAAAAGTCCAAAAGCTGTAACAACAAAGAGTAAAAACCAAATATAACTACTGGATAAATCGCCCCACAAAAGTATACCAGAAAATACTCCTAAAAGTATAAGTACACCACCCATTGTAGGGGTGCCTATTTTTTTTACTATATGTTCAGTAGGTCCATCCTCTCTTATTGGGTCTAGAATTTGTCTTGCAGAAAAAAATTTAATAAATGGTGTTCCTACTAACAGCACAATAAACATGGATGTAAACATTGCCAAACCGGTTCTAAATGTAAGATATTTAAAAACATTTAGAAATGAGTATTGATCTATTAAATCTAAAATAAGACTATAAATCATTAATTTTTCCCATTTTTATATCATTTGTTAATTTATTAAGACCTGTAGAATTTGAACCCTTAATCATTAAATAATCATTATTATTTATATTGTTTTTAATCAAATCAATTATTTGCGATTTTTTTTTTAGAATTAGACCTTTTTTACTTTTATCAAGATTTTTATAAGTACTCTTTATATATTTACCAAAAACATGAACGTTGTCTATAGATGCATTGTTTATATCCTTACTAATATCAATATGCAATTTTCTTGAATGCTTTCCTAGTTCTAGCATATCCCCAAGTATTAAATGTTTTTTGGAATTATTAGTTTTTATCATATCAAAATTTTTTAATGCAGACTTTAATGAAAGGGGATTTGAATTATAGCTTTCATCTATAAGATAAAAGTATTTTTTAAATATTTTTATTTTTGATATATCTCCACGGCCATTTGGGATCTTGTGATTATAAAATATATAACTATCTAAATTTTCAACATTTTTAGAAATGGATATGATTAAAATTGCTGCCAATAAATTTTTTATATCTTTTTCAAAATTTGTATTAATATAAAAATATTTTTTATAGCCACTTATATTTAAAGAAATTTTATATTTTAATTTTTCTTTTTTAATAGATTCTAAATAAATCGAAGTATTTTTTTTATTTATACTAAAAGAATAAATTTTAAGTTTTTTTTTATTGGCTAATTTTTTATGAAGATTATAAAATTCATCATCTGCATTTAAAACAATGCCACCATCTTTTTTAATATTTTTTATGATTTCGGATTTTGCTAAAGCGATTTGTTTAATATTTTTAAAATTTTTTATATGTGCGTAAGAAATGTTTGTAATAACACCTACGTCAGGTTTAATAATTTTTGATAAATAGTCAATTTCGCCTTTTTTATCCATTCCAACTTCAAAAATACCAAACTCATCTTTTTGTTTTAAATTAAATAAGCTTAACGGAACACCAAACTTGTTATTAAATGATTTTCTAGAATATGTTGTATTACTAATTTTGTTAAGCGCCTTTCCCACCATATCTTTTAATGATGTCTTCCCACAACTACCAGTGATGGCTATAATTTTACTATGTGTATTTTGTCTTAACAGCGAAGATGCGTCTGTTAAAAATTTTAAGGTGTCTTTTACATTAATTTGATTTAATTTTTTTTTTGCTTTATTAACTATTGCTAAAGATGCTCCATTATTAAACGCCTCTTCAACAAATAAATTACCGTCTCTATTTTTCCCCTTTATTGCAAAAAATAAATCATTTTTTTTTATTTCTTTAGAATTAATTGAGGTATTATTGATTTTAGTTTTTAAGGATATATTTCTTGACCCACTTAATTCTTTTAAAATATTCAATTTAAGATCATTAAATAAAAATTTGTTTTTGATTTTAATATTCTTTAATATTTCTTTTTTGTCAGAAAAGAATTTTTTTACTTTTCCATAATCTTGAAAGTCTTCATGTCCCTTGCCTGCAATAATTAAAATATCTCCTATTTTTAAATCTAGTATTGCTTTTTTTATGGCTCTAGATCTATCTGAAATCTCATAAGTTTTCGATTTGATCAACATTTTTTTAATTGCCGATCTTATTTTTTTTGGATTTTCATCTCTAGGGTTGTCATCTGTTAAGTAAATTTTATCACAATATTGGCTCGCAATTTTTCCCATCATTGGTCTCTTCATCTCATCTCTGTTTCCTCCACAACCAAAAACTATAGAAATTTTTTTACCCTCAAATTGTTCGTTTATGTTTTGTAAACATGTTTTTAGAGCATCTGGAGTATGGGCGTAATCTAATATAACTTTAGCATCATTCTTTATAATTCCTATTTGCTCCAGTCTCCCATTTGCTGGTTTTATTTTACTAATTACATTAATTATTTTTTTAAATTTTAGACCACTTTTTTCTGCAGCAATCATTGCCATTAGAATATTCTTTATTTGTATTTTTCCAATTAAACTTGTTTGTAGTTTATAAACTTTATTCCTATATTTAATTTCAATTAATTGTTTGGCATTAGAATATTTATGAGAAATTATACTTAAACTACTTTTTCTATTTGATATTGTTTCTATATTTATTTTTTTTTTTAAGGCTATTTTTTTAATTCTTTTATATTCGGGAATTTCAATATCGGTAATAATATTTGAATTTTTTTTAAGTAATTTCTCAAATAAATATAACTTTGACTTAAAATAATCTTTGAAACTTTTATGATAATCTAAATGATCGTGAGTTAAATTAGTAAAAATCCCAGTTTTAAATTTTAAACCATCTAATCTGTTTTGCTTCAATCCATGACTTGAGGCTTCTAATATCACATGATTAATATTTTCTTTTTTAAGTTTATCCAAACAAAGGCTTAATTTGACAGGGTCAAATGTAGTATTTGAAGTATTTTTTTTGTAAGAGCTTGTTTGAATTCCTAGTGTACCAATAGAGGCTACTTTTTTCTCATTTAATCTTAATATTTGATAATAAAAACTAGCGATTGATGATTTTCCATTTGTTCCTGTGACAGCAACTAAATTTTTTGGTTTATTCTTGCAAGTGCTAAAGGCTGTTTCAGATAATACCCTTCTTACATTTGGAGAGTTTATATAAAGTATATTTTTTTTCAGACCTTCATATTTTTGATTTGAAATAATTGTTTTTGCACCATTTTTAATGGCTTGATCAATAAATTTATTCCCATCCACTTTATTCCCTTTAATTGCAAAAAAAATATTGTTTTTTTTACATGTTAAACTATTGAAACTAAGACCTTTGAAATAGTGTCTTTTGTAGCTTCGGTTTATTCTCTTAAAAAAATTACCAATCAACATTTGTAAATTAATTTTCTATAAATTTTGTGGCTAAAATGGGCCCAATTTTTTCTATGATTTTTCCCGCTACTTCGACGGATGTCCACCCTGCTGTGTTATAAGGTGTACCTGTTTGTGTTTTTCCAGGCTTATTTCTATACTCATATACATATTCACTGTTTGTTTTAGGTGCCTCTAACATCACTATGAAAACAAATTTAGGCTTAGTGGATGGAAAAATTGAAGCAAACGTGTTGATCTTAACTTTAGAGTACTTACCCTTTATCACTTGTTGAGCTGTCCCAGTCTTTCCCGCCACATCATAACCTTTAACATTTGCTTGTTTTGCTGTTCCCTCTTCTGTAGATACAATTTTCCTTAAAATTGGCATTATTTTTTTTGAAATTCCTTCTTTTATAAGTCTTTTGCCCCTCTTTGTTTGCCCTATATTTTCTTTCACTAGTTTAGGTTTAATATTAAAGCCTCCATTGGCAATGATCGAATACCCCTTTGCTAGCTGTAAAATTGTTGTCGTTACTCCATGCCCAAATGATGCTGTTGCAAGTTTGCATTTTCCCAAAAAGAATTGCTTTTGTCTTGCTACTTCCTCAATATCAAAATCAATTTGGCTCAATACACCTATTTTTTCTAAAAATAATTTAAATTTACCTTTTCCTAATTTTTCGACACTTTGTGCAATTCGCACAGAACCAATATTTCCAGATCTTATTAAAATTTCCTCAGCTGTTATGTCGGATGGCATATCTTTATTGTATTCTCTTATCGGGAATCCGGCACAAGGAATTGATTTTGGTAAATCAAAAAACATGGTATCTGTTTCAATAACATTCTCGTTTAAACCCGCTGCAAAAGTAAATGTTTTAAAAACAGACCCCAATTCATATGTACCTTTTGTCACTCTGTTTATATAATTAACATCTGTAATATTTTTTCTCTCGTTAAGATTAAAATCTGGTAGTGAAACCATTGATATAATATTACCATTATTAACATCCATTAAAATTGCAGCACTACCTTTGGCTCTGAATATTTTCTGAAATTTTATTAATTCTTTTCTAATTAAAAATTGAATATCTATGTCTACTGTCAATTGAAGTGGTGTTCTCGTCTCTTTTAATTTTTTATCAAAAGATTTTTCCAAACCAGATATTCCATTATTGTCATCATCTATTTGTCCAATGATATGACTAAAAAGATTTTCTTGTGGATACAGTCTTATTAATTTTTCTTCTGATCTAATAGATTTATCTCCAAGTGCCATAATTTTTTCATAATTCATTAGTGATATTTTTTTTTCAAACTTAAAAAACTTATTTTTATTAAGTTTTTTTTTAACCTCGAGATAATTTTTATTTGGAAAAATCCATTTTAAATTAATTAGTAATCTTTTTTTATCTATTACATCGACAGGATTAATTCCTATATCAATTGAACTAACTGATTTAACTAAATAATTTCCGTTTCTATCAATTATATCTGCTCTATAGTTTTTTTTATTTATTGGGGGCTTGGTTTCTTTATATTTTAATTTTAATGAACCAAGGTGCAAAAGCTGAATTGAATAAATTATAGATATAACAAAAAAAATGAAAAAAATAAATGCCACTCTATTAAAATCAATTTTTATGTTTGATTTATTTTTTTTATATGAAAATTCATTTTCATATTCTTCTAAAATTATATTTTCATTACTTTTTTTATTCATCAAGCTGAGACTTGTCTATAAAATCAGTTATTTCTAAATAATCATCACTTATAATAATCTTTTTAATCTCCATGATATCAATTTTTTTTAAATCATTTTCATAATATTGAAATTGATATTGACTTAATTTTTCAGGAGAACTTAAGAAATTATATTCCAACTTTACTTCATCAAGCTCTACTTTTAATGATCTGATGTTTTCATTTATACTAAAAGTCTTATCCTCAATTTCTTTTGTAGAGTTTTTTACTAATGACGTGGCTAATATTAGTATCAAGATCGATGCTAATGTTAATTTTTTCATAATTTCTTTGAAAAGTTTTCAATTTCAATTAAATAATTAAACTTATCCAAAATATCTGTTTCAAATTCATAAAAATCCTCTTTCTTTACTGCGTATCTTAATTTTGCTGATCTAGAAGGAGGATTTTCACTAATTTCATTTTCAGATGGTGTTATTGGTTTTTTATGAACAAGCTTTAATAACTTAACTTGTTCGTCACCTTTGGGCATATATCTTGAAATACTTTTGCTTTCTGACAAACTTTTAAAGAAATATTTTACAATTTTGTCTTCTAACGAATGAAATGTTACTACTACTATTATCCCATTCTTCTTAACAACTTTTACTGCATTTATAAGTCCATAAATCAATTCACTAATTTCTTTATTTACAAATATTCTCAATGCCTGAAAAATTTTTGTTGCACTATGCGTTTTGTAATTTTTTTTTCTTTTTGAGGATTCTATAATTCTCACCAGTTCTTCGGTAGTTATTTCTCTATTTTTTCTATCTTCTACAATATTGTGTGCGATTCTTTTGCTCTCTTTCTCCTCTCCAAAATACTTAAATATTTTTTCTAATTCATTTTCATCTAAAAATTTAATTGCCTCTTTTGCTGAAAAATCATTAATACCCATTTTCATATTAAGCTCTCCAACAGTTTGGAAGGATAGGCCTTTTTTTGGATCTTTTATTTGTATGTAAGAATAACCTAAATCAAAGATTACTCCTTTAATATTTTCATTTTTGAGTTTTAAATTATTTAATTCACTAAATTTAATATTTTTGAATAAAAACCTGTCTTCAAATTTGTCTTTAATTTCTTTAGCTTTTTTTGAACTTTCTAAATCTCTATCTAACCCTATTACTTTTGTTTTTGGAAAACTTAAAATTTTTTCTGCATATCCACCTTGACCAAATGTACAGTCAATAAAAGTTCCTCCATTTTGAGGACTAATAATTTTAATTAATTCACTTAATAGTACCGGATAATGGCTTTTCGTATCCGATACTATGGTATTTATCATTTGTTTTTTTAAAGACCATTAATTCTGTTGTCTTCTTAAAAATGCTGGAATTTCTAAGTCATCATCTTCAGAGCTTTCTTCACTTATTTCTGTAGATAATAAATCTTTTTTCTCTGCAGTTTCATTTTCAGAATTAAATAATTCTGGGGAAGATGTTTCATCTACACCAAAATTTTCTAATCCGTTACAAGTTTGATCTACTTCTGCTGAGTTACTCTCCCCATCTTCACTTACTTTATTTATAACTTCTTGTGAAAAAGATTGCTCATAATCACTCGCTTGACCATTCTCAAAAACACTTTGTTTTTCTTGATTGCTCATTATTTGCTCATTCATCAATTCTGATGAAAAAACATTTGCTTTTGAGTCTTCAATTATCTCATCTTCAAGTTTCAATGCATTAGCTCCATGAGTTATAGAATTTGTCATTGTTGGTGAAAAATTAAATGATTGAGCTGATCCAGAATTAGAAAAATCTGAATAACCTGGGTTTCTATTCTGTATTCTATGAACCATGTTAATTACAGATTTACTTTCTG
>MDTF01011294.1_pt1 | contig 22018 bp, 20 predicted proteins | sample 811191 | NCBI WGS metagenome assembly MDTF01 (sample SAMN05326649, study PRJNA326480) | marine metagenome | isolation source: seawater | place: Southern Ocean | collected 2011
ACCCCGCCACCTCGGCATCCCACTCCCGCACATCACCCTCATACAGGAACACGTCAGCATCCGGACCCTCGGGCCGCTGCCCCGACTCGCCCATGCCAACCTCATCCATACCCCGACACTACGAGGGGGTTCCGACATTGACACGCCCGCGCGGCCCATCGGTGATTGACTTGGCACGTGAGACTCGAGCCATGTCAGGTGGGCGATATCCACGACCTCGAGGAGTTTCTCGGCCGCGTGGATCTCACCGCGAGCGGGCTGGACTCGCCGACCGCGCGGCTGTGGATCGAGCGCGACCCCACCGGCGCCATCGTCGCAAGCGCCGGGTACGAACTGAGCGCCGACGGTGTTCACGTACTCATCCGGAGCGTCGCGGTCACTCCGCGCCTCCGGTCTGGTGGCCGAGGCGCGGAAGCGGCGCGGTTCGCCCTCCACCAAGCCTCGCAGGAGGGGGTGCGGCGCGCGTGGCTCTTCAGCCGCCGCTCGGGACCGTTCTGGCAAAGCCTGGGATTCCTGCCCGCAGACCGCGACGATCTCGCGGTCGCGCTGGCGGGAACGGAGCAGGTGCGGCCATTTCACGCACGGGCCAGTTCGAGCGCGAGATCGCATGGTCATGCCAATCGAGCGAGTGAAGCATTCGAACCCATGCGGCAGCCATCCACACGCCACTAGAGGTCGACGAGCGCTCGAGCGAGCCGCCGCACGGCCGACTCCACGCGCGCAGTGTCTCCCGTCACGTAGAGATCGAGAGCGAACCCCTTCAGTCCGCTGACGAGGAGGGTGGCGCCCTCACGCGGATCACCACTGTAGGCCGGGTGGCGCTCAAGTGCTTCCGTAACGCGGTCGAGCCACTCCGTGGTCGTTGCCAGAGCGAGAGGTCGGAGTGTCTCGTCGTGAACGGCAAGCGCCATCACTTCGAGCGTCAGCATGACGCGGGCTCGTTGACTCCCCTCGGCCATGGCGTGCCATATGCCGAGGATGGTGTCGTCGAGGCGCGCGCTGGTGTCGAACGGGGGCACACGGGGCGCGCTTGCCGCGAGCGCCTGGGTGAGCAGCTCCTGCTTCGAGCCGAAGTGGTGAATGAGCATCCGATCACTCGTTCCCAACGCGTCCGCGAGGGGTCGCAGTGAAAGTCCGGCGACTCCGTGCCCGATGATGTAGTCGACAGTGCCGTCGAGCAGTTCCTGTCGTCGCTGCGCATCAATGGGTCTCGCCACTCCTTGACTGTAGCAGTTGCTACATTTACGCTCGCCTCATGATTAACGAAGCAGCTGCTACAGAAACCCGATTCGTCGTCTTCGTCCATCTCACGGCACTCCCCTCCTGGCTCCGCCTCCCCCACGAACGACGCGCCGCCGTCCGTGCCGACGAACTGCTCACCGCGTTCGCGGCGCACCCCCGAATCCACACCCAGTGGATCGACGTGGAGTCCTACTCCGCCGCGTCGTCCGACATCCTCATCGCCCACGTGACCGACCTTGCGGACTGGAATCTTCTCTTCGAGAAGCTCCGCGACACCTCCTTCTTCTCCGAGCCGTACTTCCGCGTCGACCAGATTCTCGTGGGGATCGAGGACGGCTACCGCGCCGCAGAGACAGGCGCCGGTGCTGCGTGAGCGCGCCGACCGCGCTCACTGAGCGTGTGCTGATAACGGGCGGCACCCGCGGGTTCGGATGGGCCCTGGCGCGCCGGATGCAGAGCACGGGCGCCCTCGTCGCGGTCTGCGGACGATCCGTCGAAGCCGTCGCCGCGGCGAACGCGCACGGACTCACCGGGATCGTCGCGGACGTCGAAGATCCCGGTGACCGGCGACGTCTCATCGAGACCGCCGCTGATCACCTCGGTGGATTGACGCTCCTCGTGAACAACGCAGCGACGCAAACCGGCATCCGGTTCGACGCGGACACATCCGCGCAGGCCGAGCAGGCCTCGCTCCGCGAGATCCGAGTCGATTTGGAGGCACCGCTCGCCCTGACCGCCCTCGCGCGCCCTCATCTCGAAGAACAGTCATGCGCTGGGGTCGCCTTCATCACGAGCACGCTCGGCTTTGCGCCCAAACAGTCCGCGCCCGCCTACTGCGCCGCCAAGGCGGGACTCGCCGCATTCGCCCTGTCGCTTCGCTACCAGTGGGCTAAGAGCCACCCCCAGTTGAGCTCGATTCGCATCATGCTCCCGCTTGTGGATACCGATACGACCCGCGGTCGCGGGAGCGGCAAGATATCGCCCGAGGATGCCGCCCAGCAAGCGGCCCAGGCGATCGAGCGCGGCAAGGACGAGATCGTCATCGGTCGTGCACGGATCCTGACCACCCTCCACCACATCGCCCCGGGAGCGGCCGCCCGCATCACCCGCAACGAGTGACACACCCGCACACCCCCAGTGTGGCTCTCGAACCCCGCCCCACCGCCACTCCACGCGCCGCTGCGCAGCGCGCAGAGCCTCCGGCGGCGTGGGCCCGAGTGGGCTTCTCGCCCACCAAAGCGACACGGCACCCCGCCGCGCTGCGCGCGGCACGGTGCCGTGTACCCCCGGTGGGACTCGAACCCACACTTGAGCGATTTTAAGTCGCCTGCCTCTGCCATTGGGCTACGGGGGCGCGCCGTGATCAGCGATCCCACGCTACCCGCAGGGGCGCCCGCGACCGACAGTGTCAGGACTTCGCGGCGACCTTCTCAGGCTCCGACTCGGCCGGCTTCGGCTTCGGACGCGCCGCAAACTCCTCGAACACGTACCGCGGGTGCTGCACGGTCGACAGGTTCACGATGTCACGGCCGAGCCAGAGGTTGTTCCACCAACCCCAGATGACCCGCCACTTGCGCTCCCACGACGGCATCGCCAGGCCGTGGTAGCCGCGGTGCGCAAGCCAGGCGATGAAGCCCTTGAGCGCAAGCTTGCCCGACTGGAATACACCGTTGTACAGGCCAAGACCCGCGACGGCGCCGAGGTTCTTGTGCACGTACTCGACGGGAAGCTCGCCGCGCAGGACCGCGGTGATGTTCTTGGCCATGAGCTTGGCCTGACGCACGGCGTGCTGCGCGTTCGGAACGCAGTACCCGCCGACGCCACCGCCCGTGAGGTCGGGCACCGCCGCAACGTCACCGGCGGCCCAGGCACCCTCGACGATCTCATCCTCGCTGCCGACGCGAAGGTCGGCGCGGGTACGGATGCGGCCACGTTCCTCGACGGGCAGGTCGCTGCCCCGCACGACTGTCGGGTTTGCCATGACACCGGCGGTCCAGACGATCAGATCGCTCGGGATGACCTCCCCGGTGGAGAGCTCGACGTTGCCGCCGACCGCTCCGGTGACCTGCGTGTCGAGGTGGACTGCTGCACCGCGCTCACCGAGTGACTTCAGGACCCACTTGCTAGTCTCGAGCGAGACCTCGGGCATGATCCGGCCCATCGCCTCGACGAGGTGGAAGTGGGTCTCGTCGAAGCTCAGCTCGGGGTACTTCTTGAGCAGAGCGGATGCGATGGAGCGAAGCTCGGCGAAGACCTCGATGCCCGCGAACCCACCACCCACGACGACGACGGTGAGCAGGCGCTCCCGCTCGGGTCCGGGGCGAAGGGTCGCTGCCTTGTCAAAGTTCGAGAAGAGCTTGTCGCGGATCGCGACGGCCTCTTCGATCGTCTTCAGCCCCATGGCGTTGTCGGCGATCCCGGGGATCGGGAAGGTGCGCGAGACGGCGCCCGCGGTGACCACGATCTGGTCGTACTCTTCCTGCCACGGCTCACCGAGGGCCGGAGTAACCGTCGCTACCTTGTTGGCGTGGTCGATTCCGGTGATCTTGGCCGTCACGACGCGCGTGCGCTTGAGGTGACGACGCAGCGACACCACCGAGTGGCGAGCCTCGATCGAGCCCGCAGCGACCTCGGGAAGGAACGGTTGGTAGGTCATGTACGGAAGCGGGTCGACGATCGTCACCTGTGCTTCGCCGCGGCGAAGGTGCTTCTCGAGTTTCCAGGCCGTGTAAAAGCCGGCATACCCTCCGCCGACAATAAGGATCCTGGGCGTGGTGTTGCTCACGATGGGAGAACTCCTGAGATGTTTCAGCGGCGGGGGGCGCGGGACGCCAATCGGACGCGTCGGACAGCAGCGGTGACGCCGAGCGCCACCAGTATAGCCGCGACCGTGCCCGCCGTCAGCGGAACAGTCCCATACAGCAGTGACTCGGTACTCGGCAGCAGCGGCGAGGCCGCAGCCTGCTGCTCCACGGGAGGGAGGGGTTCGACTGCGGCGGGGGGAACTGTCGGCTCGGGATCGGGCACGAGATTTGCCCGACGGTAGATGGTGATCCACTCCGCGAGGCTCCCCAGGGGGTTCTCGCTGACCGCGGGTACGGATGCCGTCACCGCGGCCTGCGCATCCACCAGGCCGTACCCGTAGAGCGGATCGGGAAGCTCCGTCACTCCGGCGGGCGGGGTCGCGGTGCGGATGATGTGATTGATGACATTGTCGGCATCCATGTCGGGATAGGCGGAACGCACGAGTGCGGCAATACCCGCCACAATCGGGGCAGCACCACTGGTGCCGGGCCATTCGACCACGGTGCCGTCGGCAGAGACGCCCAGGAGCTTCTCGCTCGGCGCAACGACAGCGATCGTGATGCCCTGCGTCGAGGCGTCCAGGCTTGCGCGCCCCTGCGGATCCACTCCGCCGACCACGAGAACACCGGGGATCGTTGCCGGGGCACCGACGACTCCCGTCCCGCTCCCCCGGTTTCCGGCGGCCGCGACGACCACGACATCGTGTTCGAAGGCATACATGAATGCGTCGTCCCAGCTGCGATCCCAGTCCGGGGTATTCGTCGTGAACGACAGGTTGATGATGTCGGCGCCGTTGTCGACAGCCCAATAGATCGCTTGAGCGATCTGCTCCGTGAAGGGGACGGATGCCGACACACCGAATCCCACCGAGATCGACAGGAGCTCGGCATCCGGTGCCACACCGATCATGCCGGTCACAGGGCTTGTTCCGCGGGAGGCGGCGAGGGACGCGACCCAGCTGCCGTGATCGGGGTCTCGCGCTCCCACGGGCGTGCGACCGTCCGGCGACCCGAGGCCAGAGACATCCGTGCCGCCGACAACTCCCGAGAACTCCGGGGGTCCTTTGCCGATTCCGGTGTCGATGATGGCGATCTTCACGCCTGCGCCCGTGGAGGTTTTCCAGGCGTCCCGGATGCCGTAATCGTCGAGCCAGTACTCCGCCGCCCGGAGCGGGTCGGCCTCAGACGGCGACGGCGAGGGGGGAACGGTGAAACCGGGCAGCGCGATGATGCCGACGATCGCGAGCGTCACGGCTGCCAGCCGCCCGAGAGAGCGGCGGCGGGTCTCTGGCGCCGTCGCAGCGCTCACGCGATCTCCTCGGAAACAGCCTCCACCGGGCGGATGGCAGCTCCCGGGTCGGTGCAGACGCAACGATCCGGGGACCAATCTGACAGTGCCAGCGCCCGGTCCCCGATCGGGTTCACCCCCGGCCCCGCGGCAAGCGAGTGCGCCAGCACAGCGTGCAGACACTTCACGCGTGTCGGCATGCCGCCCGCCGAGATGCCCGCGATCTCCTCGGGGTCGCCATACTGGGCGCGGTCCTCGAGATAGCTCTGGTGCGCGAGACGGTAGGCCGCCGCGACCTCCTCATCTGCCTCCAGCTGATCGGCGAGCTCACGCATGGTGTGGTCGGCCTCGAGCACCGACATCGCGGCCGTCGCACCCGGATGCGTCAGGTAATAGAACGTCGGAAACGGCGTGCCGTCGGGAAGTCGCGGGGCGGTGGCGACAACCGTCGGGTTTCCGCAGGCGCAGCGCGCGGCGATCCCGAGCACTCCTCGAGCCGGGCGACCCAGCTGCTCGCGCAGAACGGCGAGTTCAGCCTCGGTAACGGGAGCGAACGGAGGCCTGGACACCTCTCCAGGCTACCGATGAGCTCCTGAAGTTCGGCTGCGTGTCCTGCGGCGACGCAGACTCGTCAGGCAGTTGCTGCTTTCCGGACCCGAGCGCCGGTCACGGCGCGACTGTCGACTCCGAGGGAGTCGGCTCAGGATCGGGGATCCCGATGACCGGAAGCGCGGCGGTCTTCGCGAGCCCCGCCGCGGTCACCGAGCGCACGAGCTGCGACATCCAGTCGGTCGTGGTTTGCACGACCTCATCGCTCACGGGCGCCTGCTCTGCGGGTATCGCCGAGTCGGGAAGATCATCGTCGACGAGATACACGACCTCACCGGGGCGCACGTAATAGAGCCGCTCCCGAGCCTGCGTCGTGATGTAGGCCGGGTCCTGCCACCGGTCTTTCTCGGTCTCGAGAGCTGCGATCTCGTCCTGAGTTACCTGCACAGCCTGTTCGAGTGCCGCGATCCGCTGCCTCTGCTCGAGGTAGGTGCCCACGGTCGGAACCAGGACGAAGGCCGCGAGAACGACGAGGCCCAGCATGATCACCATGAAGCCTGAGAGCCGGATGCCGCCGAGCCAGCCCCGCACGTCGACGCGGCGCGCCGAGCGAGCACCGCGGGAACGAGAAGGGGGAGCCGGATTCGTCATCGCGGCTCCCCTCTCGTCAGGTCAGTTCGAGCGCATCAGCCCTTGAATCGGGGGAAGGCTCCACGACCGGCGAAGACCGCCGCGTCGCCGAGTTCTTCTTCGATGCGCAGAAGCTGATTGTATTTCGCGACACGCTCGCTGCGGGCAGGCGCACCGGTCTTGATCTGACCGCAGTTCACGGCGACCGCGAGGTCGGCGATCGTGGTGTCTTCGGTCTCGCCCGAGCGGTGCGACAGCATCGAACGGTAGCCGTTGGAGGTGGCAAGAGCCACGGCATCCAGGGTCTCGGAGAGCGTGCCGATCTGGTTGACCTTCACCAGCAGCGCGTTGGCAACACCCAGGTCGATGCCGCGCTGCAGGCGGCTCGGGTTGGTCACGAACAGGTCGTCACCGACCAGCTGCACCTTCGAGCCGATCGCGTCGGTGAGAGCCTTCCACGCGTCCCAGTCGTCCTCGGCGAGCGCGTCCTCGATCGTGACGATCGGGTAGTTCGCGACGAGGTCCGCGAAGTAGTCGGTCAGCTCAGCTGCCGTCCACGGCTTGCCCTCGACGGTGTAGACACCGTCGGAGAAGAACTCGGTGGCAGCGACATCCAGACCCACGGCGATGTCTTTGCCGGGGGTGAAGCCGGCCTTCTCGATCGCCTTCATGAGGAAGTCCAGGCCCTCGCGGTTGCTGGGCAGGTCGGGGGCGAAACCACCCTCGTCACCGAGGCCGGTCGAGAAGCCCGCAGCCTTCAGCTCGCCCTTGAGGACGTGGTAGGTCTCGGTGCCCCAGCGCAGCGACTCGGCGTAGGTCTCAGCGCCGATGGGTGCGAGGAAGAACTCCTGGAAGTCGATGCCGTTGTCGGCGTGCTCGCCACCGTTGATGACGTTGAACAGCGGAACGGGCAGCACGTGCGCGTTGGGTCCGCCGAGGTAGCGGAACAGCGGCAGGTCGGCGCTGTCGGCCGCGGCCTTGGCGACGGCCAGGCTCACGCCGAGGATCGCGTTCGCGCCGCAGCGCGACTTGTTGTCGGTGCCATCGGTCTCGATGAGGATCTCATCGACGATGCGCTGCTCGCTGGCATCCACGCCCTCAAGCGCGGGGCCGAGTTCGTCGATGACGGCAGCGACGGCCTTGAGCACGCCCTTGCCGCCGTACCGGCTCTTGTCGCCGTCACGCAGTTCATACGCCTCGAATGCGCCGGTGGATGCACCGGACGGGACGGCCGCCCGCTGAACGGTGCCGTCTTCGAGGAGGACTTCCACCTCGACGGTCGGGTTGCCGCGCGAATCGAGAATCTCGCGCGCGCCTACAGCCTCAATCAATGCCACGAAAGGACTCCTTGTTTGGGAGGGTTGTGTCGGAGCGTCGTCGGTCCGACATCGAGTCTAGTGACGACGGATGCTGCGCCACAGGCCCGCTGGGCGGAGAAAAGCTCAGACCACCACCGCGAGCGCGATCCCATCCCATCCCTTGCGGTCGAGGGTCTGCAGGGCAGTCGCATCGAACCGCGGATCATCGCGGAGCATCTCGAGTCCGCGCCGGGTACCGACGACCTGGCTGGTCGTGTCGAGCGGATCGGCGACCTGGCCGGATCGGCCGATGTTGTCGACGACGACAACGGTTCCCGGACGCCCGAGGCGCGCAGCCCAGTCGAGGTAGAGCGTGTTGGACTCCTTGTCCGCGTCGATGAAGACGAGGTCGAACGGGTCGCCCTCCCCCAGGGCCGGCAAGACGTCAGCGGCCTTCCCGACGCGGACCTCAACGCGATCTCCGACGCCCGCTCGATCGAGGTTGGCGCGCGCGATCGACGCGTTGACCGGTTCCGCCTCGATCGTAATCACCCTCCCCCCAGCGGGAAGCGCGCGGGCCAGCCAGATCGTCGAGTACCCACCGAGCGTGCCGACCTCAAGCACCCGGCGGGCGCCGGCGATTCTTGCGAGCAGGTGCAGGAACTTGGCGTTCACGGGGGCTACCTCGATCGCCGGCAGCCCAGCGCTGCTCTGATCGGCAAGTGCCGCCTCGAGCGCAGCATCCTGCTCGACAAGAGTCTCTGTCAGGTAGTGATCGACACGCGTCCACGCATCCGGAGTTGGCACTGTCATATCGCCAGACAACCGCGCCGGAGGGGGCGAGGTCAACGGGTTCGCTCTGGTGCGAGTGGTGGCTGGCGCCGGAATTGGCCAGTAGCGGCACTCGTGGCGACCCGGGTGGCCTGCTGGTCGTTGGTCAGTTCTTTGCCTCCTCACGGGCGCGAAGGCCCTCAATCGCCGCCGCAGCCGTTGCGGCGTCATCGACGGTCACGACAAACACGCGCCCGCTTCTCTTGGCGATCTCGAGCGCCTCGCCGCGACGCAGAACGACGCCCGTCCGGCCGTCCAGCGCGGTGCGCACGCCCCACCCGCCGAAGTCCGCCAGCGGGTTGACGAGGATGGCGCGCACGGCAGCGATCTCGGTCAGCGGAACGTGGAAGCGCGGAACACCGAGATAGCTGATCACCCGCACGCCGGAGTCGTCGACCCGCACCCGGAAGAGGCCGGTCGCGGTGATCGCGAGCCCCACCACAAGAGCAACCGAGAGCAGAATGGGCCAGGCTGATCCCCCAGCAAGAGCGTCGAACACCGCACCACCCAGGAGAAGGATTCCGAGTCCGAGGAGGATGACCATCCCGAGCCGGGACATCGTGACGCTACGCATCCACACGACGCGCTCTCCCGGTGCGAAGGTGGGCACATGGCCATCGTCGGCGACTGCGACGGTCCCGCCGCTGACAGTCACCGCCGGCTGCAAGAACCACGCGAGAACGCCGAGGACGACCCCGGCGACACCGCCGGCCAGAAGTGCGGGCAGGACGCCCGGCGCTGCCTCGCCGGTCACCAGCCCGCGCTGCGCCAGCGTTGCCCAGGTGGTCAGGACGAGGATCGCCCCGACCACTGCAGGCGTCATCGTGCCGAGGAAGCGCATCGTCGGCCCCCACTCGCCCTCACGCGTCCCCAGGAGCGCGAAGACTCCAAGGAGTGCCGTGAGCAGGATGCCGAAGCCTGCGCTGAACAGCGGCACGACCCACGGGGGCGCGAACCCGTCGGCCTCCCCGGCGGCATTCCAATGGATCGCGACCGGGTCGGGCAAGGATGGCAACGCCTCGACCTGCACTCCGACGGCGACGGCCGTCAGGACGAGCGGCAGGGCGATACCCAGCCACAGGAATGCGCGACGCGCACGCGCGAGCGCGGCGGAGTTGTCGGTCATGAGGTCTCCTCTTCGGATGGGCGGTAAGCGTCGCGCGAGTCGCTCGCCAGGTTGTCGGGCCCGCCGATCACGCCGTCAGGGGTGCGGGCATTCGCATCCACAAGAAGAGAAGCGAGCGCTCCCGGAGCGATTCCAAGATCGCGAGCCCGCTGGGCGAGGGCCAGAACGTCGTCGTGAAGCTCGCGAAGCGCGGCGGCGGCATCCGTTACGACGGCGCCGCGGCCGCGGCGCAGATCGATGACACCTTCGTCTCGCAGGTGTTGGTAGGCGTGAAGCGCGGTGTGCAGGTTGAGATCCAGCGCGTCCGCGACCTCGCGCGCGGAGGGGAGCCGGTCACCCGCTCGCAGGCGACCTCCCGCGACCGCGCTCCGGACGGACGCGGCGATTTGTTCCCAGAGGGGAACGTCTCGCGAGGGGTCGATGCGAATCAGCACTCTTTTATTCTAGTTACAATAGAATAATTACAAAAGATGATCGACGGTCGTGCCTCAATTCGAAGGCACTCCCTGGATTCGCGGATGGCGGGTCGCTGCGCTCGTTCTCCCATAGCCCAAGGAACCCGCGACCGCCGGAAGGAGGGCCTCGGCAGTGCGCCGATAGCCGAGCGGGCTCGGGTGGAAGCGGTCCAGGCTGAACATCTCATCGGGCTGCGAGATGAAGAACGGTCCGACCGCGTGACGGAGCGACACGGCGTAGGCGCCGGCGCCGACCGCGGCCTCCTCCTGCGCGTCGGCGAGCTGGCGCGACATCCTCGACCCCAGCGATCGCAGGGGTTGCGGCACCGGCCGCAGCGCGCCGAGGTCTGGGCAGCTTCCCACCACGACCTGCGTACCCCGTCCGCGCAGCCGTTCGATCGCCGCGACAAGGTGGCGCACGGATGTGGATACCGCGACGCGGTGCGTGATGTCGTTGCCGCCGACCACGATGACTGCGACATCCGGCCGATAGTCATCGGCGAGCTCGTCGAGCTGGGCTCCCAAGGCCGAAGACTCCGAGCCGACGACCGCCGCAGTGCGCAGCCTCACGGGGCGCTTCGCCTTCTTCGCCAGTCCGATCGCCAGACGTGCGCCGAGCGTCTCTTTGCGCCGTTGCGCGCCGAGACCCGCGGCGATCGAGTCACCCAGCACGAGAAGCTCGATCGGGTCACCCTCGAGCTTTCGGCGCCACACCCGATCGGCCTCGAGCGCGTCCTCACCGAGCGGTTTGCCGATGAGTCGCCGGGCCTGCGCGGCCTGGCGATCGAGCAACGCGCGCGCGGCAAGGGCCGTCGTCGCCGCGGCGCCCACCACCGCCGCTGCCCACAGCGCCCCGGTCGTGATCCGGCTCATGGTGCGATTTGAGCCGCTCGATCTGAATCGCCGCTGACGCGCCGGTGAACGAACGAGCGGTAAACGGATCAGCCGAGCTGCTTGAGCTCGAGGGTGTCGATGGTCGCTCCCGGGCGGACTGCCGCGAAGTGGGTGTACCCGTCGGCGGTCGCGCGATCCAGCAGCGGCTTGAGGTTCTTCGGGCGCTGCTCGAGGCGCACGCGACTTCCCCGGGCCACGAGCGCTGACTTCAGCGCGACGAGCTCAGCGAGCTCGACCTCCCGGTCGTGAACGAGCACGACGGCGTCAATGTCGTCATCGGCTGCGTCCGCGACGAGGTCGACGAGCCGTTCGAAGCCGAGCGAGAACCCGACGGCGGGAACGTCCTGGCCGAGGAACCGGCCGATCATGCCGTCGTAGCGACCCCCGCCACCGAGCGAGTAGGACACCAGCGGGTGGGCGATCTCGAAGATCGTGCCGGTGTAATAGCCCATGCCGCGAACGAGGAACGGATCGAACACCAGCGGAGCCTCTCCCCCGCGGGCAACCGCGACTGCATCGCCGATCGCGGCGAGGGCGCCGATGGCCTCTCCCTCGAGCCCGTCGGGCAGCGCTGCACGGATCTGCTCCTCGTCGAAGCCGCTCACGGTGCCCTTTTCCCGAGCCAAGAATTCCGCGAGGGCGTCGACCGCTTCGGGCGCCGCCGAGCGTTCACGCAGTTCGGTCGCCACACCCACCGCACCGATCTTGTCGAGCTTGTCGATCGTGATGAGCACGCCCGGACGCTCTGCTTCGGGAAAGCCGAAGTGATCGAGCATCGCATCCAACAGACGACGATCGTTCACGCGCACAATGCCGCCCTCGAGCCCCAGCGCGTCCAGCGCGTCGAGGGTGGCGGTGATGAGTTCGGCTTCGGCGCGCGACGAAGGATCGCCGATGATGTCGATGTCGCACTGCACGAACTGCCGGTATCGACCCTTCTGAGGCCTTTCGGCACGCCAGACCGGCGCGATCTGCACGGCACGGAACACGCCCGGAAGCTCGGCCCGGTGGCTCGCGTAGAAGCGTGCAAGCGGCACCGTCAGGTCGTACCGCAGGCCGAGGTCCGAGAGCGCTGCGGGGTCGTCGGCTGCCGCCCGGATGCCGTCGGCATCCAGTCCGCGACGAAGGACGTTGTAGGCGAGCTTCTCGTTGTCACCACCGATACCGGCGTGCAGCCGCTCGTAGTCTTCGACGACCGGAGTCTCGATCTCGTCGAAGCCGTGGGCGCGGTAGCGCTGTCGGATGACGGCGAGCACGCGCTCTCGGCGAGCCTTGACGGCGGGGAGGAAATCGCGCATGCCGCGCGGCGGGGTGACGGGTGGCACCGGCCTATTCTTCCAGGTCGGTAGGCTCCGCTTCGGCAGCCCGGATCTCCCCCGCGAGCGTGCGCAGTCGTTGGCGCAGTGCGCGGTCGGCATCCCAGCCGTGATCCCGGGCGGTCGAGACGAGGGCGAGGAGCGCGTCGCCGAGCTCATCTTCGGACGCAGGAGTCGCCGGCGGTGTCGCGTCGGCGCCACCACCGAGTCGCGGTGATGTCAGTGCGGGCAGCGACCCGGCCTTTCCCACCAGTTTCTGCGCGAGCGCGAGTGTCGGCATCCGTTCGCTCACGCCATCCAAGACGCTCGTGCGAGCGCGCTTCTCTTCGGCCTTGGCGGCGTTCCACAGCACCAACACCTGCTCGGGCGTCTCGGCAGTTTCGCCGGCGAAAACGTGCGGATGCCGGCGCACCATCTTGTCGGTGAGGGTGCGGGCTACATCATCGATGTCGAACGGGTCATCGCTGTCACGCGAAGCGATCTCGGCGTGGAACAGCACCTGCCACAGCAGGTCGCCCAGCTCCTCCCGCAGGTCGGCCCGTGTCCCGACCTCCACCGCATCGATCAATTCGGCGCTCTCCTCGACGAGGTAGGGCACGAGCGCCCGGTGATCGATCTGCTGGGTCCACACACACCTGTCGCGCACCGCTCGCATCGTGTCGGCAGCCCGGCGCAGCGGGTCCGCTGAGGTCGGCTCGGCCGGGTCGGTCATGACGTCGCTGCTTCGCTCGGATCACTGACGGAACTTGCCCGCCGCCGGTAGTGGCGAGCGCGCGTCGACACCAGGATGCCGGCGATGATCACCGAGATCAACGAGCCGGAGAGCACACCCAGGACAGCCTCGTCGGTGAGGAGGTCGTTGCCTTCGAATGCGAGTTCAGACAGCAGCAGCGACACTGTGAAGCCGATGCCCCCGAGCGCGCCGGCGGCGATGAGGTCAGCAAGCGGCAACCGCGGCATCGCGGGGTCGTGCGCAACACGTTGCGAGATCCACCCGAACAGCGAAATGCCGAGGATCTTTCCGACCGGCAGCGCGATCAGGATGCCGTAGAAGGCCGGCGTGAGTTCTTCGATCGAGACGGCCGGGATGATGACGAGTGCCGACGAGAAGGCGAACAGCGGGAGCACGATGACGTTGACCCACGGCTCCATGGCGTGCCGCGTGTGAAGCGCGGGCTGCTGGGCCATCGCAAGGCCCAGCGCGACGCCGGCGATCGTGGCGTGAACACCCGACAGGTAGACCAGAACCCACGTGCCCGCGGCAAGCAGCAGAAGGATCGGGATGAGGGCGGCGCGCGCCCGGGTATCGAGCTTGCGGCTCAGGTACCCGAAGATCACGACGAGCACTGCCGCAGCGGCAAGGAGAGCGATGTTGACGCCGTCGGTGAAGAGCACCGCGATGAAGATGATGCCGACGATGTCGTCGAGGATCGCGAGCGCGAGCAAAAAGATCCGCACGCCCGAGGGCAGACCTTTGCCGAAGACCGCGAGGACGCCGAGGGCAAAGGCGATATCGGTGGCTGTCGGGATCGGCCATCCGTCGGCTGACTCCGTGCCCCACGCGAACGCGAGGTAGACCGCGATCGGCACGATCACGCCGCCCGCCGCGGCGATCGCGGGCTGCAGCGCCTTGCGCGCCGAGTTGAGCTGTCCGTTGGTCAGCTCGAATTGCAGCTCCACGGCGACGACGAAGAAGAACAACGCAAGAAGTCCATCAGCGATCCAGTGACCCACCGAGAGCTCGAAGACGCCCGGGATGCCGACGTAGGTGTGCTGCAGTTCCTGCACACTGTGGCCGATCGGGGAGTTCGCGATGATGAGTCCCGCGGCAGCAGCAACCAGCAGCATGATGGCGGGAAAACGCGCAGAGCGAAGCAACGACATGGAGTCCTTTCGGGGGATGCGGCAGCCGACGCCGACCAGACTTCCCGGCTCTCCGCCCCCTATCCTACCGGCGGGGCCCGATGCACCTCGAAGCCGACTCGGGTCGCACCCGTCACGACTCGTCACACGTCACCTTGATGAAACACCTGGCCGATACGGTGGAATCCATGTATGAACTGACCCGGACCGAAGCCATCGACCTCGTCGGCCGATACGAAGCGGGTCAGGAGATACCCGAGCAGATGCGCGCCGATGTGCGCCTGCTCGGCTCGCTCCTCGGTGAAGTGCTCCGCGAGAGCGGGTCGCCGGGGCTGTTCGAGGATGTCGAGCGCCTGCGCCTTGCGACCATCCAGGCCTACACGGATGAGACGCCCGAGGCTTTCGCGCATGCCACCGAGGTTGCCGAGTCATTCTCCATCGAGCGTGCACATGAGGTGGCCCGCGCGTTCACGGCGTACTTCCACCTCGTGAACCTCGTCGAAGAGCACCAGCGAGTGCGGATCCTGCGCGAGCGCGACGGCCGCCCCGACAGCGAGGGCGCAGCCGACTCGATCGAGGCCGCGTACGCGCGCCTCGCAGACGAAGTCGGTGAGGATACCGCGCTCGCCCGCCTGCAGGCGCTGCGCTTCCACCCCGTCTTCACGGCGCACCCCACCGAGGCGCGTCGCCGGGCGATTTCTTCCAGCATCCGTCGCCTCGCGGGGCTGCTGCAGGAGCACGACGACCGCCTGCGCGACGGCAACGACCCGGCGCGCCTGGAACGGCGGATGGTCGAAGAGATCGACACCCTGTGGCGCACAGCCCCGCTGCGACCTGAGAAGCCGTCGCCGGTCGACGAAGTGCGCTCGGTCATGGCGATCTTCGACGAGACGCTCTACACCGTGGTCCCCGCCGTGTATCGGCGCCTCGATGACATGCTGCAGGGCACGAACGCGGGTGGTCGCGCACCGCTCGTCGCCCCCTTCGTGCGCGTGGGCTCGTGGGTCGGCGGCGACCGCGACGGAAACCCGTTCGTGACGGCATCCGTGACCCGCAAGGCCGCTGGCATCGCCGCCGAGCACATCCTGCTGGGGCTCGAGCGCACGACGCAGCGCATCGGGCGAACCCTCACCCTGGATGCCGAGACCACGCCACCGTCCGACGCACTGGTGACCCTGTGGAAGCGGCTGAAGGCTGCAGACGAAGAGGCAGCTACCGAGATCGCGAAGCGGTCGCCGAACGAGCCGCACCGCCGCATCCTGTTGATGCTCGCGCGCAAGATCGACGCAACGCGGCTGCGGGATGCCGACCTCGCGTACCGCGAGCCGAGCGAGTTCCTCGCCGACCTGCGCACCGTGCAGGACTCGCTCGTCGCAGCGGGGGCTGCCAGGCAGGCCTACGGTCACCTGCAGCAGCTGATCTGGCAGGTCGAGACCTACGGTTTCCACCTCGCGGAGCTCGAAGTGCGGCAGCACTCGGCTGTGCACGCGAAAGTGCTGGCCGAGCTCGATGCGGCTGCCGGTTCGACCGGCGAGCTTTCGGAGCAGGCCGACGAGGTGCTCGAGGTCTTCCGCACAATCGCGTTCCTGCAGGAACGCTACGGTGCGGCAGCGGCGGGCCGCTACATCGTGTCGTTCACCCAGTCCGCCGAAGATCTCGCGAACGTCCATCGCCTCGCGCGCCACGCGGTCGGCGAGGACGGACGGATGCCGGTGCTCGATGTGATCCCGCTGTTCGAGACCTTCGCTGACCTGCAGGCTGCACCGGGCATCCTTGCGGAGATCGTGCAGCATCCCGAGTTCGCGGACAGGCTGGAGCGCACGGGTCGGCGCCTGGAGGTCATGCTCGGCTACTCGGACTCGTCGAAGGATGTCGGGCCGGTCGCCGCGACACTCGCGCTCTATGAGGCGCAGGCCGACATCGCCGCCTGGGCGAAGGACGAGGGAATCGAGCTCACGCTCTTCCACGGTCGTGGCGGTGCGCTCGGCCGCGGAGGCGGCCCCGCGAACTCCGCGATCCTCGCGCAGCCGCCGCACTCGGTCGATGGCCGGTTCAAGCTCACGGAGCAGGGCGAGGTGATCTTCGCTCGCTACGGCGACCCCGAGATCGCGATGCGCCACATCGATCAGGTAGCTGCAGCTGTGCTGCTGGCATCCGCACCCTCGATCGAGCGGCGCAACTCGGGCGCTGCGCGGAAGTTCGCCGACGTCGCGGCAACGCTGGATGCGACATCCCGCCGGCGCTTCTTCGACCTCGTGAAGGCTCCGGGGTTTGCGCCGTGGTTCGCCCAGGTCACCCCGATGGAAGAGATCGGGCTGCTCGCGCTCGGCTCCCGGCCAGCGCGGCGCGGCCTGTCGGTCGAGTCCCTCGCGGACCTGCGCGCCATCCCGTGGGTGTTCGCCTGGGCGCAGGCGCGCATCAACCTCGCCGGATGGTTCGGCCTGGGCACCGCGCTTGAGGCCGTCGGCGACGAAGACCTGCTGCGCGAGGCTTACGAGCAATGGCCGCTCTTTAGGACCATGATCGACAACGTCGGCATGAGCCTTGCCAAGACAGACCCGCGGATCGCGCGCCGCTATCTCGAACTCGGCGACCGCGACGACCTGGCAGGCCTCGTCCTCGACGAGATGACGCTGACCCGCTCGTGGGTCGTGAGGCTCACCGGGGGCGACGAGGTGCTTGCCAACAAGCCGGTGCTGCAGCGTGCGGTGAAGCTCCGTAGCCCCTATGTCGATGCGCTGTCGCTGCTTCAGCTGCGAGCGCTGCGCGGGCTTAGGGACGCCGCGGCATCCGATGCCCCCGCGGACCCCGATCAGCAGCGCCTTCTGCTGCTCTCGGTGAGCGGGGTCGCGGCGGGACTGCAGAACACCGGGTGATCCTGCGCGGATCGCGCGTCGCTGCCAGCGGTGTCGGTGGGCAGGGTTAGCGTCTGGGCATGGCTATCACGACCGTCGAGACTTGCCCGCTGTGCGGCACCGATGACGTTCGCGTCGACGACGTGGCTTGGTTTGCCATCGCGTTCGATCGCCGGGCCGAACTTCACGACGATGTCGAGACGCAGGATGCCGTGGTGTTTCTGTGCCGCGAATGTGGCGTGAACTGGGACTGACCGCTCAGTCGAGGCGAACGTCGTCGGCGTGCCGCGCGAGACTCCGGCCGTAGCGCTCCGTGAGCTGGACCATCAGATCCGGCGTCTCGCGGTCGAGCCCGAACACGTAGCCCGGGAAGTCGAGGTCTTTCTGCGCTTCCCAGATCTCGTCGTGCCGGTCGGGTGAGTACAGCTGCGCCGGATTTCCGACGGCGATCCACCCGATCGGAACGACCGTCCCCGCGGGAAGGACTGTCCGCAGGTGCACGACGGCATTGATGCGAACTTCGGCTCGCTCCCCGATCCGCGCGCCGTTGAACACGCGCGTGCCTGTGGCGAGAAACACTTCGTCGGCGATCGACGCGCCCGAGATGCTCGCCATCGGCCCGACCAGCACGTGGTGGCCAATGTGCACGGCATCCGTCGCGCTGGCACGGATCAGCGCGTTCTCCATGACGATGACGTTTTCGCCTAGCGTGATGGGGCCGCCTTCGGCCGTAATGACGGCGCCGTGCAGGACCTGGGAATTCGCCCCGATCGTGACATCACCCGAAATCACCGCGCTGGGCGCGATGACGGCGGTGGGGTGGATGCGGGGCTGCGCCCCGAGGTGCTCGAACCGCATCGTTCCTCCTCGATCGGTGTCAGCGTACCGCGCCGGAGTTCCGCACCACCCCGGACTGTTGCGAGCGGCGCTACCGTTGTGGGGATGGCACTTTCCTCCCGAACCACGTCCCGCGCGCCCCGCCCGACGATCGAGTTCACCGTTCTCGAGACGACCTGGCTGAACCCACACCTTGTGCGCGTCCGCCTCGGCGGGCCCGGCTTCGTTCAGTTCCAGGACCGGCCCGAGACCGACAAGTACGTGAAGCTGAAGTTCACGACTCCCGAACCCGAGTCACACCCCGTGACGCGCACGTACACGGTGCGCCACGTCGACCGTGCCGCGCAGGCGATCGACGTCGACTTCGTCATCCACGGCGACGAGGGACTTGCAGGTCCCTGGGCAGCGACGGTGGAGCCTGGCGCGACGATCAGTCTCATGGGGCCTGGCGGCGGCTACTCCCCCGATCCCGACGCCGACTGGCATCTGTTCGCGGGTGACATGTCGGCAGTTCCCGCCATCGCGGCCGCACTCGAAGCTCTCCCCGTGCACGCGGTGGGCGCGGCGATCATCGAAGTCGACACCGAGGCTGACATCCTCGGCCTCGATCACCCAACCGGCGTCGACGTCGTGTGGATCAGCAATCCGGATCATGCCGTTTCGGCGCTCGCTGACGCCGTCCGGACGATCGACTGGCGCGAGGGACGCGTTCACGTCTTCGCCCACGGCGAGCGCGAAGCGATGAAAGAACTCCGCCGCGTGTTCTTCGACGAGCACGCCCTCGAGCGCGGACAGGTATCCCTATCGGGATACTGGGCCCGCGGCCGTACCGAAGACCGATTCCAGGCCGAAAAGCGCGAGCCGATCGGCCAGATCCTTCCGCCCGCCTAGGCGTCGGCAGGTGCGGTAGCGGGTGACGGCTCGGGCCACAGCTGCCCGAGAAGCGTGTCGACCCATTCGATGAGGTCGGCATCCGCCACCGGCTCGCCGCTGGTCCGAGGCAGCGGCACGACCACAGCCTCGCCACCGGCCAACAGCTTCGCTGCGGGGTACAGCCGCTGCAGGCGGACACGCATCGAGTCCTCCAGGCGCGCCGGAGCGATGCGCAGGTTCGGACCCATCGCGACGACATCCGTCAGACCTGCGCGCGCGGCGCGGCGACGCAGCCGGGCCATCGACAGCAGCCCGGCGACGTCGGTCGGCGGCTCGCCGTAGCGGTCGGTGAGCTCCTCGATGACAGCGTCGATCGCGTCATCCTTGGCGGTCGCGGATGCCGCCGCCGAGAGCTTCTGGTACGCCTCGAGCCGGAGCCGCTCGCTGTCGATGTAGTCCTCGGGGATGCGGGCCTGCACGGGCAGCTCGAGCCGCAACTCGGCGGGACCCTCGACGTCCTCGCCGCGGAAGGTTGCGACAGCCTCACCGATCATCCGCAGGTACAGGTCGAACCCGACCCCGGCGATATGCCCGGCCTGCTCGGCGCCGAGGAGGTTTCCGGCACCGCGCAGCTCGAGGTCTTTGAGCGCGACCTGCATCCCACTGCCCAGATCGTTGTTGACGGCGATCGTTTCGAGTCGGTCGGCAGCGGTCTCTGACAGCGGCTTCGTGTCGTCGTAAAGGAAATACGCGTAGGCGCGCTCCCGGCCACGCCCCACACGGCCGCGCAGCTGGTGAAGCTGCGAGAGTCCGTATTTGTCAGCCCGGTCGATGATGATCGTGTTGGCGTTGGCGATATCGAGGCCCGTCTCGATGATCGTCGTCGAGACGAGTACGTCGGCCTTGCGCTCCCAGAAGTCGTCGACGACCTGCTCGAGCTGATGTTCACCCATCTGCCCGTGAGCGACCACGACCCGCGCCTCCGGCACGAGCTCTGCCAGTTCGCTCGCGACCCGCTGGATCGAACTCACCCTGTTGTGGACGTAGAAGACCTGACCCTCCCGCAGCAGCTCCCGGCGAACGGCCGCCGCAATCTGCTTGTCATTGCGAGCCCCGACATACGTGAGGATCGGATGCCGGTCTTCGGGTGGTGTCTGCAGCGTCGACATCTCCCGGATGCCTGTCACGGCCATCTCGAGCGTTCGAGGAATGGGGGTGGCGCTCATCGCGAGGATGTCGACATTGGTCTTGAGCTTCTTCAGGGCGTCCTTGTGCTCGACGCCGAACCGCTGCTCCTCATCGATGATCATGAGTCCGAGGTCCTTGAAGATCACCTTCTCGGTCAGGATCCGATGCGTACCGATCACCATGTCGATGGTGCCGTCGGTGAGGCCCGCCAACGTCTCCCGGGCCTCCTTGTCGGTCTGGAATCGCGAGAGCGCCTTGACCTTGACCGGGAAGCCCGCGAAGCGCTCCGTGAACGTCTCGAGGTGCTGCTTGACCAGCAGCGTCGTCGGAACGAGCATCGCTACCTGCTTGCCGTCCTGAATGGCCTTGAATGCGGCCCGCACGGCAACCTCGGTCTTCCCGAACCCGACATCCCCCGACAGCAGCCGGTCCATGGGGATCGGCCGCTCCATGTCGGCCTTGATCTCATCGATTGTCTGCAGCTGATCCATCGTCTCGGCGAACGGGAAAGCCTCTTCGAGCTCGCGCTGCCACGGCGTATCCGGCCCGAAAGCGTGCCCCTTGGCCGCCATCCGCGCCGAATAGAGCTTCACGAGTTCAACGGCGATATCGCGCACCGCCTTGCGCGCACGGCCCTTCGCCTGGGCCCAATCGCTGCCGCCCATCTTTGAGAGGGTCGGCGCCTCCCCGCCGACATATCGCGACAGAAGATCAAGCTGGTCGGTGGGCACCATGAGCTTGTCGCCGGGGTACCCGCGCTTGGACGGCGCGTACTCGAGCACGACATACTCGCGCACGCTCTTGACCGGGTTTCGGCCGCCCGACGACACCTCACGCTTCGCGAGTTCGACGAACCGTCCGATCCCGTGCGTGGCGTGCACGACGTGATCACCGGGAGTCAGCTGGAGTGGATCGACGACGTTCCGGCGCTTCGACGCGAGCTTCTTGACCACACGGCTGTCGCCACCGATCGTGCGTCCGTAGAACTCAGACTCCGTCAGCACGGCCAGGCGGGCGTCCTCGAGCTCAAAACCGCGCTCGAGCTGTGCCACCGCGAGTGTGGCCCGGCCGGGCTCGGGTGCGGCATCCGCGTCCTCGACGAGCGCTGCCGCAATCTCCCGCTCCGCGAGAACGTCCCTGGCGCGCTCAACCAGTCCCGCGCCGGATGCCGTGACCACGACGCTCCACCCGGCGGTCACGAGGTCGCCCACGTAGGCGGTGGCCCCCTCGACGTTGCCGTGGAACGACGGCACCGATCGTGCGGGAATCCTCACTGGCGCATCGCCGAGCATGTCCTCACGGTCGTCGGCGAGCAACCCCTCGGCTGCCGCATCGGCAGCTCCCGAGTCGAAGGGACTCAACGTCCACCACACGCCGGCACGTTCGTGAACTGCCTCACGTAGCGCCGCGATAGTCAGAAAGTCGCCAGCGCCCAGATCGATCGGCGTGTTCGCGCCAGCTGTCGCAGCGCTCCACGCGGCCTCGAGAAACTCCCGGTTGGTCTCGGCGAGAGTCCGGGCGCGTGTGCGGGATCGCTCGGGGTCCACGAGAGCAACGGCAGACCCCGCGGGCAAATAGTCGACGAGGGTCGCCATCCGCGGCACGAGCGCCGGCGTCAGCGACTCCATCCCCTCGGCAGGGATCCCCTCCGCCATCTTCTCGAGCATCCCCTGCAGGCCCGCGAACTCGCCGGCCAACTGCCGTGCACGAGCGCGCACATCAGCGGTGAGCAGGAGTTCGCGCCCGGGAAGCAGATCGACGGCTTCGACGGCCCCGGGCAGCGAACGCTGGTCGGCGACCGAGAACGTACGGATCTGGTCGACCTCGTCGCCGAAGAACTCGACGCGATACGGGTGGTCGGCAACGGTGGGGAACACATCGAGGATGCCGCCGCGCACCGCGAACTCGCCGCGGCGTGAAACCATGTCGACGCGGTGGTAGGCGAGCTCGACCAGGCGCTCGACGATCA
>MDTF01013922.1_pt1 | contig 22014 bp, 25 predicted proteins | sample 811191 | NCBI WGS metagenome assembly MDTF01 (sample SAMN05326649, study PRJNA326480) | marine metagenome | isolation source: seawater | place: Southern Ocean | collected 2011
AGAACTTTGGAATAATCATAAAAATTATGAAAATAAAGTTTATGTACTACCAAAAAGTTTAGATGAAAAAGTTGCAATGCTTCATTTAAAAAAAGTTGGTGCTAAACTTACAAAACTGTCAAAGGGTCAAGCTGATTACATAAGTGTTGATACAGAAGGTCCATTTAAACCCAATGCATATCGCTACTAATAGCGAAACAATAGACATCTCTTTAGAAGTTAAGACAGCGGCAATTGCCAAAAAATTATCTAAAATAGTCAAAAAAGGCGATGTAATTTTTTTTCATGGCGAAATAGGAGTTGGAAAAACAACTTTTATAAAACACTTAATTAACAGTTTTCAAGAAGATAATCATTTGAATTTAACAGAAGTTACAAGCCCGACATTTAATTTAGTAAATGAATATGATGTAGGGAATTTTATAATTCAACATTATGATTTATATAGGCTTACTAATAGTGAAGAAATAAAAAATATTGGATTATTTGAAAATAGTAGAGAAATATTGACATTAATTGAGTGGCCTGAAAAAATTGAAAGAAAAATTGAATATAAAATTGATTTATTTTTTGAATACGGAGATGATCTGAATAAAAGATTTTTATCAATTAAAGGTTTGTATGGTAAAAAATTGAATGCCATTTGATAAATTAAACTTAAAAAAGATAGAAGGTGATGCTTCATCTAGATTCTTTTACAGGAAACAACTTAATAATATTAATTCAATTATAGTTTATTCAAAAAAAGAAAAAGAAAAAAACCTATTAATCTATGATGCTATAAATGATTTATTAATCAAAAATAAAATCCTAGCACCAAAATTATATAAAGAAAACTATAAAGAAAACTTTATAGAAATTGAAGACTTTGGAGATGATAGTGTTTTTAATTTATTAAAAAAAAAGAAAAGCAATAAAATAAATTTATATAAAGAGTCTATTGATTTATTAATTAAAATTCAAAAAATAAAAAAAAATAAAACTAAAAATTTTAAAGGAAAGAATTATAAAATCCCCATTTATGGCAATAGTAAATTATTTGCAGAGACAAAACTATTTTCAGTTTGGTATGCAAAAAAATTTATACCAAAAAAGAAAAGATTAAAATTTAACATTGAAATAAAAAAACAAATAAGGTTTTTATTATCTAAACTTAAATTAAGAAATAATATTTTTGTTCACAGAGATTTTCATGTATCAAATTTGATGAAATATAAAAAACAATTAGCAATTATTGATACCCAGGATGCTTTAATAGGTAATAGAGCATATGATTTAGCGTCTTTAATTGATGACGTTAGGTACAAATCAAAAAAAAGATTTAAAGATAATATTTATGATTATTATTTAAAATCGAATAAAAAATTTACTAATGAAGACTTTTTGCTGAATGACTTTGAAATATTATCGGTACTTCGAAATATGAAAATAATCGGAATCTTTACAAGACTGGCAGTTAGAGATAAGAAAAAAAAATACTTAAAATTTATACCCTATACTTGGAAATTAATAGAATTAAGAATAAAGAATAATAAAATATTTAATGAACTTAAAAAGATACTAGATTTTAATTTTTCTGAAGAAGTAAGGAATATCAAATGAAAATTAATACTGCACTAATTTTATGTGCTGGCCTTGGAAAGAGACTAAACCCATTAACACTAAATGAACCAAAGCCACTTTTGAAGGTAAATGAAATTACATTACTTGAGAAATGTATCAATTTAATAGAATCTCTGAAAATTAAAAAAATCATAATTAATACATTCTATTTAAAAGAACAAATCGAAAATTTTATCGAAATAAAAAAATTTGATTCAAATATTAAAATAATCAATGATGGAAAAAATATTTTAAATACAGGGGGAGGAATTTTAAATATGATAAACTCCTCAGATGAAAAAGATTTTTTAACTTTTAATCCAGACACTGTATGGAGTAGTAGTTATATCAACTACATTAAAAACATGGAAAAATTTTATTTTTCAAAAAATATTAAAAATATACTTTTACTTGTTAATAAAAATTATAGTTTTGACAAAAAAATGAAAGGTGACTTTAATCTTTTAAAAAATCTTATTAAAAAAGACATGCAGAACAAATTAATTTATACAGGTTGTCAAATAATCAACAAAGAACTATTCCAATCGTATTCTGTCAATAATTTTTCAATATCAAAGATTTGGAATGAATTGCTTATTAAAAACAATTTATATGGTTATGAAAGCTTTGAAGATTTTTATCATTTAACTAATCTTGAAGTTTATGAAGAGATCTTAAAAAATAAGTAAATCCTTAGCTCTATTTTTGTCTAGATATCTACATTCAATAATTTCTTGTTTAGAACTTAAGTTTACCAACAGTGGATTTCCAGTAGGTATTTCAAGTAAAGATATCTGGTTGTTATCTAGTTTAAATAAGAATTTACATAATGCTCTAATTGAATTTCCATGAGCTGAAATTACAATGTTTTTATTTTGCAATAACTTATTTTGAATATCAGACTTAAAATATTCAATAACTCTTTTATAAGTGTCTTTAAGTGACTCTGTGTCAGGAATTTTTTCTCTAGGAATTTTATTGTATATTTCAATATTTAATGGGTGGTATGGATTATTTCTACTCAATGGATCAGGCTTAATATCCCAAGATCTTCTAAATTCAAGAATTTTACTTTCTCCTATCTTTTTTTTCATTTCGTCTTTGTTTAAACCAGTAAATGCTCCGTAGTGCCTTTCATTTAACTGCCATGCCTTTATGGGTACTTTTTTGTCTCTTAATGTATCCTGAATAAGCTTTAGAGTATTAATCGCTCTTAATTGAAAAGATGAAAAAAAATAATCAATATTTAGTTTTAATTCTTTGATGTATTCACCAGATTTACATGCTTCCAATTTTCCTTGGCCGGTTAGATCGACATCCACCCAACCAGTAAATCTTTTTTTCAGGTTCCATTCGCTTTGACCATGTCTAACTAAAATTAAATGAGGCATTTGATGTATTTTGATAACTGATAAAAGTGATAAAATAAATAGATATTATGAAAAAAGATAATAAAATTTTTATTAACAGTTTTCACTTTGTTAATTTAATATTAATAATTTTTTATTTGTATCCTGGAAGTATATTTGGCTATTTTTTGTATGATAATACCTCTATTCAACCACAAATTACTAAAGATTTTTTAATCATAGATTTCGAAATATCCTCTAATCATTTCTATGTATTCGTTTTTTTGTCCATAATTGGTATTTTGGCATTTCAAAATACTAAAAAGATTAATTTGTTAATTAATTACTTATTTTTATTATCAGTCATATTAGAATTATTTCATATTTTTATTCCTAATAGAGGATTTGAGTTTAGTGATTTATTTGGAAATATTATAGGTGTTATTATAGTTTACATTCCTTATAAGATTAAAAAAAAGTATGAATAAAATATTAAATATTATTTTAGTCTTGTTAATCTCATTTATTTCAGCATGTTCTTCTGTTCCTCAAAACACCTCTAACAGTTGCTCAATTTTTAATGAAAGATATTTATGGTATAAGCATACAAAAAAAACAGAAGAAAAGTGGGGGACACCCATCTATGTTCAGCTAGCAATAATTAAAATGGAGTCAGATTTTAATTGGATGGCTAAACCTGCAAGACAAAAAATATTTAAGGTTATTCCATTTACTAGACCGTCAAGTTCATTTGGTTATTCACAGGCTGTAAAAGGAACATGGAAACAATATAAAGATGAAACTAAAAATAAATTAGCATCAAGGACTAGCTTTAAAGATAGTGTTGACTTTATTGGATGGTATACAAATAAAACAGAATCTATTTTAAAGATATCTAAAAAAGATGTCTTTCGACAATACCTTGCTTATCACGAAGGTTGGGGGGCATATAAGAACTATAAGAAAAATCCAAAAGTTATAGAATTAGCAAAAAAAGTGAAGAATCAATCTGATAAATATAAATCTCAACTAAAAAAATGCCAAAAGAGATTAAACAAAAATAAATATATAATTTTTTAACGCAGCTGTTTTTTAAGTTCAATATCCACAGAATCTATCCTCTTGGTATTTTTTGCTAAAGCCAAATACATTGTTGGTGTTACATATAATGTGAAAAATGTTGATATAATCATTCCACCCAAAATAGTTGCTCCCACAGCTAGTCTAGAGGCCTCACCAGCACCAGGTCCGATGTTTCCGACTACTAAGGGTACCATTGCAATCATTGTGCTAATTGAAGTCATCATAATTGGTCTAAATCTAAGTTCGCAAGCTTCCTTAATAGATTCTTCAATGTTTTTACCTGTAGCTCTTAATTGGTTAGCATAATCAACTATTAGAATACTATTTTTGGTAGATATTCCAATTAGTATAACAAGTGCAATCTGTGAAAAAATATTAATTGAGCTATTTAAAAATAAGATAAAAACTAACCCACCAAATAATGCAAGAGGCACAGTTAATATTATTATAAAGGGGTGGATAAAGGAATTAAAAGTTGCTGCCATAACTAAATAAGCAGTTAACAATGCTAAAGCAAAAATGATAAATAATTCGTTGCTAGTTTCTTTTAACTCTTCAGATTGTCCTTTCCATGCAATTTGATTAACAGTTTCTGTATCTAATAAAGTTTGTTCTAAATATTTTATTGCTTCAGAAAGAGTATAATTTTCAGATATATTTGCAGATATAGTTACTGCTCTTTGTCTATTATACCTTGCTAATTTTTTTGCAGAGCCAACTTCTTTAAATTCAACTAAATTGGCCAATGAAATTAACTTATTTGTAATATTTGATCTTACAAAAATTTTTGCTAAACCTTCTTTGCTTCTTCTATCAACCAAATATTGTTGAAGAATAATAGGATATTCTTTTCCAAGTTTATTGAATTTAGTTACAGTTTTTCCTCCATAAAGTGTTTCTAAAGTTTTCCCAATAGAGTCAGTTGAAACACCCAAATCTTTAGCTTTATTTTTGTTAATAGATAATTTTATTTCCGGTTTGTTTCTTGAATAATCAGATTCTATTCGAGATAAATTTTTATTTTTTCTTAACTTTGATATAATTTTATTTTGTTTTTTTTCTAGCTCCTCATAAGTGCTGCCTAACAAAACCATTTGAACAGGTTTATTGTAACTAGATACTCTGATTGATTGTGGAGATATAGGAAATGCAACAGTTTCTGGAACTGAAACAATTTTTCCAATAGCTTGTCGCATTACAGTTAGAGAGCTCTCTTTTCTATTTTTCCAATCATCAAGCAAAGCAATAATTATAAAACTATTAAATGAGTTTTTATTACTTCCAAAACCTGGAACCCTCATGATAAACCTTTTGTAAGGACTATCTTTCGCCTGTAGAAGAGGTATTAATCGTTTTTCAACATCTTCTGCTCTTTTTTCTGTATACTCAAAAGAACTACCTTCATCAGTAAATCCAAGAACAAGATATACCCCCCTATCTTCCATAGGTAATAATTCTTTTTTTGCAAAATTATACAAAACTCCAGATCCAATAATTGTGAAAATTAAAAATGAAATTATAAATTTTTTTTTGTTTAACCAGAATGTCAGAGTTTCTTGGTAGAATTTAGAAAATGATTTAAAAAATTTATCAAATTTTACGACAAATATATTTTGCTTTGGTTTTTTGATTAAAAATTTACTTCCCAGCATAGGCGACAAAGTAAGAGCGACAAATGAAGATACTATAATGGAAAAAGATAAGGCTATTGCAGTTTCTCTAAATAGTGTTCCTGCAATTCCATCAATAAAAATTAAAGGGAGAAATACTGCAACTAAAATTAAAGTTGTAGCTATAATTGCAAAACTAATTTGTTTTGATCCTTTATAAGCAGCAACTAATGGGGTTTCTCCATTTTCAATTCTTCTATATATTGCATCTGTCATTATGACAGAGTCATCAGTAATTATCCCTATTGCCAAAATAAAACTTAAGAGAACAAATATATTTATAGATAACCCGAATAAATATATACCCAAAAAAGATGCTATTAAACTTACAGGTAAGGCAACTGCTGGAACAATGACAGCTTTTAGGTTGCCTAAAAAGAGATAGATAATTGCAACAACTAATATAAATGCAATTATAAGTGTTTTATAAACCTCTTGTATAGCAGTTCCTACATATGTTGCTCGATCAAAAGCAACTTCTATACTAATTTCATCTGGTAATGATTTTCTGACTTCAATCAATTTCTTTCTAATATCTTTTGATAATTCCACGGTAGAAGCACCACTTTTTGCATAAATACCGATACCTACAGTTTTTTGATTTAAAGCATTTTTTGTTTGTGCCTTAAAAAGAGTTTTTTCAGACACGGGTCCAAATTCAATATTTGCAACATCTGATAGTCTTACAATACTATTTTTTATTTTCTTAATTGGTAATTCTTTTAATTTATTAATGCTGTCATAGGATTTATCTAGATTTAATGACAAGTCTACGTTGTTAGCCTCTAGTGTACCAGCAGGTAAGCTCACATTTTCATTTCTTAGAGCTTCCTCAACTTCCTGAATAGTTAAATTATTAGCTGCTAATTGTATTGGGTTAATCCAGACTCTCACGCTTAAATCTCTGAGACCACCAGTCATAATTCTCCCAACATTTTTAACACTTGAAAACTGATCTACCAAAAATCTTTCGGTATAATCTCCAAGGTCTAAATCACTCCAAGTTGAAGAAGATACTGATAACCACATAGTAGTTGTAAATCCTGCTGCTTGTTTTAATATTTGAGGTGCATTTGCTTCACTGGGTAAGTTGTCTACAATTCTTGCAACTCTTTCTCTTATATCGTTAGCTGCATTATCAATATTAATATCTGTATTAAACTCAACCTTAATTGTACTACTTCCATTTTCTGAAGTTGAATCAATATTTTTAATACCTTCGGCACCTCCAACAACATCTTCAATAACTTGTGTTACTTCTTGATCAATTATAGATGCTGATGCTGATTTGTAGTTAACTTTAATTTGAACAACTGGTGGCTGCAATCCATCAGGTAGCTCTCTAACTGGTAATTTTGAAAAAACAAATATACCAAAAACAATTAATATAAGAGACATTACCCAAGCTACGACTGGTCTTCTTATACTTAACTCAGTAATGTACATTATTTTTGAATTGGTTTAATTTTACTTTTTGAACGAACTTTTTTTAAGCCTTCAGCTACAACCGTGTCTCCTTCACTTAACCCTAAAAGAATTTCAACTTTACTGTTGTTTCTTAATCCGCTTTTTATTTCAGTTTTATTCGCAATATTTCCATCAGAAACTTTATAAACGTACGATTTATCACCTTCCATCATTATACTTGTATCTGGTACACTTAATGAATTTCTTAGATTAAATTTTACTGTTACTTCAAGTAAGGATCCTGATAATAATTCTAGATCTTTATTGTTAATCTTAATTCTAGATAATAAGCTTCTAGTATCTGCGTTAATTCTACTTGAGATAAAATCAACCTCGCCTATAAAAACTTTATTTTTATAACTTGATATCCTAGCTTCTACGGGCAGGCCTTTTTTAATAAATGAAGAGTAGTTTTCAGGAATTTTTATATCTGAATAAATTATAGAATTATCGTCAAGAGTAATAATAAATATATTATCTGAAACAAAAATATCCTCTGTTAAACCAGCATAACCTAATACTCCACTAAAAGGTGCTATAATACTTCCACTTTTAAGAACTAATATTACATCTCCTTTATTTACTGTATTTTTCAAATTTAATTTTTCAACAAGGTCATCTTTTCTGATTTTAAAAGTTTTACTTTTGTTAGAAATTGCAGTTCCAAAAGTTTCCAATTTTTCTGCAAATTGTTCATTTATTACTTCTGTAACAATTATTCCTGGCGGCGGTCTTTTGCTAAATTTTTTTTTAAAATGATTCCCAATCATAGTCCTTGCCGTAATAACTAAAGCAATAACTAAAAAAAAAATTAAAATAATGGTTATAATTTTTGTTGATCTTTTCATTTTTTATATTTTCCGTACTCAGACCATGAGCCATCATATATTATTGGTAGATATTTATCATTTATTGAAGAATATGCTAGCGCCAAAACACATGCAGTTACTCCAGAACCACATGAGAATGTTATATTGATTTCATTAATATTGTTTAAATATTTTTTAAAATAAGTAGCAATTTCTTTTTTGCTTTTGAATGTTTTGTCTTCATTGATTAATAAATTAAATGGAATACATATCGAGTTTTGTATTGATCCACTTCCCAAACCTTCTCTGGGTTCTTTTATTTTTCCTTCAAATCTTTCTAGACTTCTAGCGTCTATAACTTCAAATTTTTTTTTAATAATATTTTCATTGATGGCTTTTTTATCTTTAACTAAATTTTTTTTTTCAAAAACTTTGTATTGACTTTGCTTTAGTAGTGAAATTTTGTCAGTAGTAATTCTTTTTTCAATGTTCCATTTATGAAAACCGCCATTTAAAACATATATTAATTCTGGTTTATGCCCAAAGTAAATAAAATTATACCAACAACGACAAGCACTGATAACATCTGAGTTATCATAAATAACTATTTTGTCATTATTTTGAATCCCCATTTCTGATACTATTTTCTCCCAATCTGTTTGATCAACCAACATATGAGGAAGATCAGTATTTTTATTTGAATTTTTATCTAAATCAAAAAAAATTGAGTTAGGAATTTTTTTCATATTGTATTCTTCGTGCCCGTTTCTTTTAGACTCAGGCATGTGCCATGAACAATCAATGATTTTAAAATCGTTGATTTTGCTCTCGAGTTCACTTGTTTCAATTAGAGGCATATTAATTTTTTTCTAAGTATTTTTGATGATATTCTTCTGCTCTACAATAATTATGAATGGCTGATAATTTTGTCACAACCTTGCCTGACAATTCTTCATTTATTTTTTTTAAAAATTTTTCAGCTATCTTTTTTTGAATATTGTTATCATAAAATATCTCACTTCTATATTGAGTTCCAAAATCAGGACCTTGAGAATTCAAAGTTGTTGGGTTATGCATATTAAAAAAATTTTCAATAATTTTTTCGTAAGAAATAATTTTTGGATCAAATTCTAACTTTACTACTTCAGCATGATTTGTTTGCCCTGAACAAATCTCTTTATAAGATGTATTGGCATTTTCACCTCCACAATAACCCACCTCTGTTTTTATTACCCCAATAATTTTACTAAACTTTATCTCAGGGCCCCAAAAACATCCAAGTGCTAAAACTGCTATTTCCATTGATAATATTTTTAATTAATTTAAAGATTAATCCTATGTTAAGTAGAAATCAATTAGGCCTTTTGTACATGCTTTTATCAGTATGTACATTTTCAGTAATGGACATCTTGGTAAAGTGGTCCCAAGATTATCCAACAGGAGAGGTTCTATTTTTCAGAGGTTTTTTTGGTTTGATACCGACTTATTTTTTAATTCCAAGAGATAAACTTTTAAGTTTTTATAAAACAGAAAGAAAACTTGAACATTTTCTAAGATGCTTTGCTGGCATGATAGCTTTAGTTGCAATTGTAATTGCATTAAGAGAACTTCCTTTAGCTGTAGTTGTTAGTCTGTCATATGCAGCACCTTTGTTTATTACCGTATTATCAATTTTTTTATTGAGTGAAAAAGTTGGTATTTTTAGGTGGTTGGCGGTCCTAATTGGATTCTTAGGTGTTATTATAATTGCTGAGCCAGGTTTCAAGGGTATGAACTATCTATATTTTCTTCCACTAATTTTTTGTATTGGGATGGCTTTTGTAACTATTACAATTAGAAAGTTATCCACGACAGAACCTATTTGGCTTATCTCAATTTTTTTTACAATTACAATTTCAATTGCAGGTTTGACTACAATCCCCATGGGATGGATAATGCCTGATTTTCATGATTTTATTCTTTTAACTTTAATTGGAATCACTGGTGGTTCTGCAAACTTATTTTTAACTCAATCCTATAAGCTTTCAGAGGTATCTTTAGTTGCACCTTTAAAATATTTAGCTTTAATATTTGCCATTATTTTTGGTTATTTGATTTGGAATGAGGTTCCAACAGTAAAAACATTAATAGGTTCATTTCTTGTAATCCTTGCTTCTCTTATAATCTTCAGAAGAGAAATTTATCATAAACAAAAAATACCATCTACCACTAGACATGAATAAAAAGCCAATTTACTGGAATGCTGCAAAGAAATATTTATCTAAAAAAGATAAAGTAATGTCTTCACTGATCAATAAATACAAATCACCATCAGAGGCAGTGCTTACTTCCAGAAAAGATATTTTTTTTTCATTATGTAAAAGTATTATTGGACAACAGATTAGTGTTGCAGCAGCAAATGCAGTTTTTCGAAAATTTAAAAAAAAATGTAAAAATAAAATTAATGCAAAGACAATAGCTAAATTATCACCCTTTCAACTTAAAAGTTGCGGATTGAGTAGACAAAAAGTTAGGGGGATAAAAAGTTTAGCCAAACAAACATTGGATAAATCATTTAATCCCAGATTAATTCCCAAAATGTCTGATGAAGATGCAATTATTTATTTATCCCAATTAAGACAAATTGGCAGATGGTCAGCGGAAATGATTTTATTATTTACTTATAACCGCGCAAATATTTGGCCTATACAAGATATTGGTCTTTTAAGGGGGATTTCAAAAAATTATAAAAAAAAATATTTACCACCAGAATCTTATGTAAAATTATTAAACAAAAGATTTACTCCATACTGTTCAGTTGCAACCTGGTATCTTTGGAGAAGTATAGACCCGGAACCTATTCAGTACTAAATCCTTCGATTACTTGCATATGTCTAATGGTTGTATTTTTTGCAATAGCCCAACCAGCTTGGTATTGTTTAGAGTTATGACACTCAATTGCTTTTTCATAACTTGGAAATTTCCAAACAACCGTTCTAATAAAATCATCACCATTAAATGTTTTGTGATTTCCACCTCTTACAAGTGGAACACCACCAAAACTTTTTATAATAGGCGTTACAACTTCGGAGTATTTTTTTAAATTTTCTTGATTTTCAATTTTTGTATACAGACTTATCCAATAACCTTTTTTCATTTTAATCGATCCATTTTTGAAATTTTTCTAAATTGTTTTGTAAATATCTTGGAAGTTTCGACATTGGATAATTTTGAAGTTTATTACCGTTACCAATTTTATTTACCGATTTATCAACTGTTAGATCGTAGATGGCCTGTTTATTTTCTATAATATTATCAATCTCATCTAACGACATTGGATTTACATCAAACTCTCTATGATGCAAATATGATTTTAATTTATATTCTATTTCTTTTGCAGTTTTTATGTTTGAAAAATGCCAACCCCCATTTTGAATAAACCTAAGATTGGCATATTTCGTTTTAGAAAAAAATAAATCTAATCTAAATAATGAATATTTTTTATCTTTAATATTTCTTAGCCACTGGGGATTAATAAAATCTTTTTTTTTACAAGCTTTAGTGCCACTCCACTCAAGCTCTGGGAGTTTTAAGTTAAATTTATAATAGAACATATCTTGCTTAAATAAAATTAATTTTTCATTAACTTCATTGAAATTAATATTTTCAAGATTTGGAATTTCATCTACATCAGAAATTAAAATTAAATCTTCATTTTTTGCTTTGTCTAATCCTCTACTAATGAAATTTCTTTGTCCATTCTCTCTATGATTGGCATTTAAAATATACTTTCTAGATTTTTCTCCCTCATTGTCGTTTTCATTTATCTCTTCTATTCCTTTAGGTTGCTCATCATAAACAAGATAAATTATTTTTTTCTTAAATTTACTAAACTTGTTATGATTAAATTTTAAGTCTCTTTTATCACCTTTGTGAGTAAAGAGACTTTCCACAACTACAAAATAATCAACATATTCGTTTAATATATTTAATCTAAGATCCAGAACGATCTCTTCATCAAAATACATAAAACAATCAAAAATTTTCATAGGTACTTTTTAATCTTTTTTAATTTTTTTTATATGATAAAAAATTTTATGGCTGATAAATTAATTATTACTTTTGAAGAGTATACGAGAATAGTTGAAAAGTTAGCAATACAAATTCATAAAGACTATAAGCCAACAGTTTTAATCGGGATTATGAGGGGTGCAGCACCTATTATTGACATTCTCTCAAGAGTATTAAAACTACCTATAGCATATATTGTCATTCAAAGTTATTCAGGATCGGGCATGGAGGATAAACAAGGACAACTAATGTTCTCTAGAGAAATTAGTTCTTTAGCTAATGACAAGGATTTTAGTAAAGTATTATTAATTGATGATCTCTCAGACACTGGTTTAACACTCAATAAAAGTATTGAGTGGTTAAAAAATTATGGCCCTACAAAAAGTTTTATCAAAGAAGTTAGAACAGCTTGTTTGTGGAAGAAAAAATCATCTACTTTTGAGCCAGATTATTGTCCAGTAAAATTAGATTCAGATCCATGGATTGTTCAGCCAACTGAACACTACGAGGAGTTATCTATGGAAGAAATAATTAAGAGAAATAAATAGGGCTAGAATTTTATTCTAGCCCTAAAAATTAATTTTAAGCAACAGCAAAACTTATAACACTAAGTATTGCAATCACCCATATTGCTGGAGATGTGCTTGAAAATTTTCCAGTAAACAGTCTAATTAAAGCATAAGAAACAAATGCCAAGGCAATACCATTGCTAATACTATATGTTAAAGGCATAGCAATCATTGCAAGAACAGCAGGGGCTGCTTCACCTATATCATCCCATTCTATTTCAGTAATGTTTCTGACAAAAAGAACAGAAACAAAAACTAATGCAGCACCGTCAATTTGTTTTGGTAAACTGGTTGCTAGAGGCGCAAAAAATATGCACGCTAAGAACAATAAACCTATAACAAGCGATGTCATTCCAGTTTTCCCGCCCGCTTTTACTCCGGCAGCTGACTCTACATAACTTGTAACAGTTGTAGTTCCCATCATTGCACCAGCAACTGAACTTACACTATCTGCAAGCATCGCTTTATTTATATCTTGAACTTTTCCATCTTTATCAACTTTGCCAGCAACATTGGCAACCGAAGTTAAGGTCCCCGCTGTATCAAAAAAGTCAATAAATAATAAAGTAAATATCACAGTTGACATGCCAGCAGTCATTGCTGCTGATAAATCAAACTCAAAGAGATATGTCATTGGCGGCGGTGAGCTTGCAAGACCATTAAATTTTGCAAGTCCTGTAGCCCATGCAATGATACTGAATACTAAAATACCAATAATAATATTTCCTTTAACATTCATCTTTTCAAGAACAATCATTACTATAAATGCAGCACAACCTAATAGTACAAGTGGATCACCTAAGTCACCTAGCTGAACTAGTGTTACAGGGTTATCAACAACAACTTCCATAATCTGAAGTCCAATTATTGCTAAGAATAATCCTATACCGGCGCCAATTCCTAGTTTAAGACTTTTTGGAATAGAGTTGATTAACCAAGCTCTAATAGGTGTTAAAGATATTACCAAAAATAATATTCCAGCAACTAATACTGCTCCTAAAGCCTCTTGAGGTGTGTAACCCATTCCCGCACACACTCCAAAAGCTACAAAAGCATTTATTCCCATTCCTGGTGCGAGTCCAATTGGCCAAGTTTTTCCGTAAAAAGCCATTATAAAACAAGCAAGTGCCGTAGCTAAAATTGTTGCAGTGTACACTGCACCGAAATCGAAGAAACCCTTTTCCGGTCCAGCAAACTCCCCCGACAATATAAATGGATTTAAAAACATTATGTAAGCCATAGTTAAAAATGTAGTAACTCCAGCAATCACTTCTGTTTTGAAATCTGTGTTGTGTTTTTTATAATTAAAATAATTTTTAAGCATTAGTCCTCCTTATAAAAAAGGAATATTAGATTCTAACTGTAAATACTCTCTAAAACTGCATTTTATTCACATATTACAACTTAGAAGTTTATATTTATGACATTATTAAGTTGCTATCATTATGCAATGCAAAAATTGAAATTTATTTTTACTATTTTGGGTATAATTATTTTTATTACAGGATGTCAGACTATTAAACAAAAAACTGATGCAATTGTAAAAAAAGAAAATGAAAAATTAAGTAAATTTATTGGCATGTCATCCAGTGATTTGCAAATGGACTTAGGTAAGCCCGATGAAGATTTTAAAAATGAAATAGGAAATACAGAATTTGTTTACAACACTAAAAAATATGGAATTATTCCATGTGAAAGAAGATTTGAAATAAACTCTAATTCTACTGTAGTGGGATTTATATCTAATGGATGTTTTTAGATACTGATTTATTTTTTAAGGCTAGAAAATTCAATTTTGTTTGAAATTTTTAATGCAAATGCATAATCAAGTGCAATTTCCTCTATAGCACCATCTCTTCCAGATTTTCCTCCATGACCAGCATTCATCTCAGTTTTTAAAAGAAGTAAATTATTGTCAGTTTTGTATTCCCTTAACTTTGCTGTAAATTTTGTAGGTTCATCAAATAAAACTCTATTGTCACTTAAACTTGTTGTGATCAGCATGTGTGGGTAATCAATTTTCTTTATATTATTATATGGTGCATAAGAATAAATATATTCAAAATGTTTTTTATTGTCTTTTGCATTTCCAAATTCATCAAACTCACCAACAGTCAAGGGCAATGAATGATCAAGATTAGTTGTTAGAGAGTCTACAAATGGTACTGCCATTATTATCCCTAAAAAAAGGTTTGGTGCTTTATTTACAACAGCACCCATTAACAAACCTCCAGCAGAACCGCCCATACCAATAATTTTGCCTTTAGATGAATATTGTTTTTCAATTAAGTACTTTGCAGCATAAATATAATCTTCAAAAGTATTTTTTTTATTCATGAGTTTTCCTTCTTTCCACCACTTCATACCTTTTTCCATGCCACCTCTAATATGTGCTGTAGCCCAAATAATATCTCTATCGATCAAACTTAATCTAGTAGATGAAAAACTAGGACTCATTGAGCTTCCGTATGATCCGTATCCATAAAGTAATAAGTTTGCAGATCCATCCATCTTTGTTTTTTTATTTCTTGTAATTGTTAATGGAACCATTCTTCCGTCATGAGACTTAAATTCTACTCTTTCAACTATGTAATTATCCGGATTGTGACCTGACGGAATTTTCTGTTCTTTTACTAATTTTTTTGATTTATTTGCTAAATTATAAAGATAAACTCTTGAGGGTGTTTTGGGTGATGAATATCCTAAATAAATTTCATCAGTATTCTTATTTTTTTGAGTAAGTGCAACATTTGGAACATAAACTTTTTCATCACAAAATATTAGCTCTTCCTCAATTCCTTTTGAGATATCCCTTACAAAAAGCTTATCTAATGCATCAGAAGTTTCTGAACGAATTATCCAGTTTTTTAAGAATGTGCAACCTCCGATCAAAACTTCTTTTTTTGGTGGAATAAAAGATTCCCATTTTTGGCCTTCTAAACTGTTAGTAATGTCAATTTTAAAATCTTCTGCATTTTTATTTGTATGATTATAAAATTGATTATTCCAAGAATTTACAGAATATAATATTCCCCGTTCTCTTTTCATTATTAGTTTTGGAATGGGTTTTTGTTCATCTACACCAAAATAATATTGCTCTGAAGTATTATGGTCAGAGGAGGAAATAAAATAATAATTTTCATCTGCACTTAAGCCTATGCCTACCGTAAAAGCTTCACTGCTTTCTTTAAAAATTAGCTCATCTTCTTTTTTTAAGTTTCCTATCTCATGTCTATAAATTTCTCTTGCCCTATGATTTTTATCTAATTTTGAGTAAAAAATGTATTTATCATCTAAGCTAAAAGTTATACCACCAGAAGTATTTGAAATTTCATTTGTAATAATTTTGTTACTCTCAATATTTCTAATAAATATTGTATAATATTCAGATCCCTTGGTATCTAGAGAATAACTTAAAAATTTATCGTTATTACTTACCTCTAAGTCACCGATACCAAAATATTCTACTCCAAGTTTTTTCTTTTCTTTATCACCATTCCAAATTTCTTCTATTAGATCAGATCCAATTTTTTTTCGCAGTTTTAATGAGTAGTTTCCTTCAGTGGTTGTTTTGGTCCAATATTCATAAGTATGATCTTTGTATGGTAAAGACTCATCATCAAGTTTTATTCTTCCTTTGATCTCATTAAATAATTTTTTTTGTAAATTCTTGGTATCTTTTAAATGTTGCTCAGTATAATCATTTTCCTGATTAAGATATTCTCTAACTTCAGGATTTAATTTATTTTTCTCTCTCAAGACATCTAAAATGTTTTTTTGATGTATCCAGCTATAATTATCCTCCCATGTTACATCATGACAAGATTTTATTTCAGGTTTTTTCTTTAATTGTGGTATTTTCATTTGTAAAAAAAATATATGAATATAATAATTTATACATTAATTATTTTAATTATCTTTTATTTTTTATTAAAAAAAATCAGTGCTGCTTCATCTAAAAAAATTTCAAAAGGTCTAAGAATTTTAATAATCTTAACATTATTTCTTTTTGCTATATTATTTGCTATTGGTGGTAAGTTTTTACTAACTTTGCCGTTAACTTTAGCAAGTTTGGCCCTACTTAAGTTAAAGGGTTTGTCCATTTTTAAATTAATTTCATTATTCAGGCTTATTCAAACATTGAGAAGAACTGGTCGTTTTGCATTCAATAAATCACAAGCTAATAACTATTCAACTCTAACATTGTCTGAGGCTTACAAGATTTTGAACCTAGACATAAATAAACAAATTACTAAAGAGGATGTTAATAGAGCTTATATTAAAATACAAAAAAAAATTCATCCAGACATATCACCTGAAACTGCTAGATTATCAGCTATTGTTAATGAAGCAAAAGATACAATTCTAAAAGAAATTTATTAATTTAATATTTGAATTAATTTTGCAAATATTTTTTTTGAATTAATTTTATCTTTACCTAAAGTGTCATGTGTAACAGTAGATTCTCCATCTGGAATAATGGGAAACATCTTTGAGCTATAGGCGCCATAAATTAAAGGAGTATCTGCCATTAAAGTTATAGTTTGAATTCCCAGAGCAGCTGATAGATGACTGTAACTTGTATCATTACAAATTGAAACATTACAGCTTTTGATAATTGGTAATGTTTCTTTAATGGATAATTCATCTAAAGGAATACATAAATCTTTATATTTTGAATTTAAAATTTCATTTAAAATTACTTGTTCATCATAGTTTTTTCCAGTAGCTAAATAAAATCTACATTGCTTAATTTTTGAAATTTGTTCAATCACTTTTAAAAATGTGGTAGAGGGTACTCTCTTTGTTGGACCAGAACCACCTATACCAAGAAGAATGTTTGTGTCTTCTTTTTTAATTTTAAACTTTTCAATTACATCTTGAATTACATTTTCGTTTATATTTATCTGAGGATCATCAGTCACTTTAACATTCAAAGTATTTTCAATGAATTTTTGTGCAGCTATTGTTATGTGTTGCTTGTTTTTTTTAAAAAGAGGATATTGATATACTTCTAAGATTTTTGTCATCATAGCTATTAAGCGAAATCGCAATGAAGAGTTGAATATAAAAATTTTATCAAAATTATATTTTTTTAAATCATTAATTAAATTTAAGCTTCCACGAACTCCATCATGTCGACCATTGGAGTTTTTGTTTCTATCCAAGATGATAATTTGATCAACATAATCTGTTTGATCTAAGAATTGATTCGCCTTTGAGCTCTCACGAACTAAAATATTAATTGGAGTGTTAAATTTTTTATATAATGCTTTAATATAAGGCAAGAAAATCACAGTATCGCCTATACCCATTCTGTTTTGGACAGCTAATATTTTCATTTGTTATTTATAAACTTTACTAAATGTTTTTTTTATATAAATTTTACCTATGAGTAAAATTAATGGAATTTATGCCGCAACAATGTCAATTTTAAACGATGATTTGAGTCTAAATGTGGCTAAAACCATTAAACATGCTGAAAAAATAATTGAGCAGGGATGCCATGGAGTTGCTGTGTTTGGAAGTACTGGGCAGGCTCAATTGATACCTATTTCAGAAAAAATCAGTTTTTTAAATAAACTTTCAGAACACAAAAATAGAAATAATTATTTAATTGGGACTGGCTTGAATTCTTTAGGTGAAACAATAAATTTAATGAAAATTGCAACTTCTCTTAATTTTAAAAAATTTCTAATTATGCCTCCTGCATACTACAAGTATGGAGATAAAGAAGTAATAAATTTTTACTCTAGATTAGTTGAGGCAGTTCCAGAAAGTGAAATTGTTTTGTATAATTTCGAAAAACTGTGTGGTTATAAATTTAGCATAGACTGCATTTTAGAACTTGTAAAAAGATTCCCAGATCAAATTATCGGTATTAAAGATAGTTCATATAATATTTTTGAAAAATTAAAATTAAAAAACTTTTCTATTTTACCTGGATCAGAGTCGAAATTATTAAAAGGTCTAGAATTAGGTTGTTCGGGAATTATTACTGCAACTTGCAATGTAACTGCTCAGCTAGCACGTAAAGTATATGATGATTTTTTATCTGAAAATGAACAAGAAGATAATAAAAAACTATGTGATGTAAGAAACATGTTTGAGAAATATAATTTGATTTCAGGGCTACACTCATATTACTCATCAAAAGATAATATTTACAAAAATATTTTGCCACCATTAAGTCTCTTGTCTGAAAGAGATAAAAAAGAACTAATGAGTAATTTAAAAAAATTAAATTTTACATCAAATTTATTATGAACCTAATAATATGCGACTTGCTAGATTTTTAGATAAAGTTTTTACAAGAGGCGGTTTTATTTTAACAGATGCCAATCAAAAAGATTATATTATTGGAAACCCAAATAACAATCCTATTAAAATAAAAATTTTAGATTCTAAACTTCACTATAAATTATTATTTCATCCAGATTTATATTTCGGTGAAGCCTATACGGATGGAACTATAATTATTGAAAATGGAACACTGACAGATTTTTTAGATTTAGCCCTAATGAACATTGGTAGAAGAGAGTTTAATTTCTTTAGTCATTTTTTAAATAAAGTTAGAGGTTCCTACAGATATCTTACAAATTTTAATTTTATAAAAAAATCAAAAATGAATGTTTCACACCATTATGATATTTCAGACAATCTATATGATCTTTTTTTAGATCCAAAAAGACAATACTCCTGTGGTTATTTTAAAAATGAAAATGACACCTTAGAAGCCGCACAAAATAATAAGATACAACATGTAATAAAAAAACTAAATATTAAGCCTAATCAAAAAGTTTTAGATATAGGATGTGGATGGGGCTCACTTGCAATAGACATAGCAAGAACAACTCAATGCAATGTCACTGGAATTTCCTTATCAGAAAATCAAATCAGGTATTGCAGCAAAAGGGCAAAAAAATTGAATTTAGAAAACAAATTAACATTTAAATTAATGGATTATAGAGAATTGAAAGAAAAATTTGATAGAATAGTAAGTATAGGAATGTTTGAGCATGTAGGAAGAAAATTTTATAACAAATTTTTTAACCAAGTTGAAAATTTACTAGAAGATGATGGTGTATCATTAATACACACTATAGGCTCTGTTAACCCTCCCGGAAATCCTCACCCGTGGATCACAAAATATATTTTTCCAGGTGGATATACCCCAAGCTTGAGTGAAGCGACTAAATCCATAGAAAAAGCAGGTTTAATTGTAACGGATATTGAGGTTTTAAAACTCCATTATGCTCATACATTAAGATTTTGGAAAGAAAATTGTCTTAGAAATAAAGACAAGATAGTGCAAATGTTTGATGAGAGATTTTTTAGAATGTGGGAATTTTATCTTACTGGATGTGAGATGTCATTTAAATGGGGCGATCAAGTTGTATATCAATTTCAGCTAGCTAAGAATTACACATCAACACCTGTTACAAGAGACTATATTTATCAATAAATAATTGGTAGAAGTGAAGCTCTTCAAAAATGAAAAAAAAAAAATAAAAAATATCAAAAAGTTTTAGCTAAAAAAATAAAAAAAAATAAAAAATCTAAAAAAGCTCTAGCTAAAAAAATAAAAAAAAATAAAAAAAAATCAAAAAAAAAAATATTCCATAATAATAAATTTAATAAAATTAAGACAAAAGTAAAAAAAAAAAATAGAACTAAAAATTCAAAATTAAAAAAAGTAAAAAAAAAATTATTTACGAAAGAAACTAAAAAAAAAAGTTTAGTATCAATAATAGTTAAGCTTCAACTGTCTTTAAAACCAAAGCTTAATTTTAAAATAAATTTTAGCCTAGAAAAATATATTCAATCTTTTTTTGATAAAATATCAGACACGATAACAGACTACAAAATATTAAAAGCAGCTGAAAAAAGAAGATTAAAATTAGAAAAACTTGAGCAGGAAAGTTTACTAAAAATAAAGCAAGAAAAAAAAAAAAAAGAAGAACAAGTTTTAAATATAAAATTAAAAGAACAAACTTTAAAAGATGAAATTAAATTAGAAAAACAAAGATCAAAAGACATCAAGTTGTTTTTAAGAAAGGAACAGGCTATTTTAAGAATTGAACAAGCTGAAAAACAAAAACAGTTTTTAAGACAATTAAAATTAGATAAACAGATTGAAAAATTTAGAATTAGAGAAGTTAAAGAACTTGAAAAATTAGAAAAAATTTCTCTAAAAGAAAAAAGAGAGGATTATGCTGGTTTACAAGACAGAATTGATAAACTTAAAGAAAAATATCGAATTATTAGAGATCAAAAAATTCGAGAGAGAGTAGAGGCTCTTGGAGTTAAAATTCAAGGTGACGAAGATAGAGAAACATTATTACAGAAAGAAAAAGAATACACTCTAGCAAGACAGAAAATCGAGTTTGCACTTGAAAGTTTTTATCGAAGCGCCAGCAGTTTGGTTTTTCAATTAAATAAAAGACACATAACTCGACATATGTCAATTCTGAGGTGTATTGATAGAAGGTTTGAGACAGGTGAAATTTTTGTAAAGTGGGATGAAGCAAATGACGAAGATTGGTTGTTATTGATTTATATTAAAGATAATTCTCCTGATGAAGGCATCATTATTGAAGACAAAACAAATCCTGAAAAAAATATTTCACATGAGTTTAAAAATAATGAAATTTTTAAAGCATCTGACACTATGGTTGACTCGTTAACACAGCTGATTGCAAGAAAAAGAGCAAAAAATAATAATTAAATTTTCTACTAATATTTTGTAATATTAACTATGGTTTCAGGAAGTATTATTCTTATAATCTTATATTTAATACTAAAGTATATTTTAGCATGGATAACTTATTTCAATAATTTAGACTCTAGATTTGGAAATTCAACTTGGAGATGGAGTTATGACTATCCTGTTGTAGGAAAAAGTGATGTGTCTGATTTAGATGATAAATTTTTTGTTCGACTAAGAAGAAAAAGAAATAGATTAATATCTTTAATGTATTCTATAGTTCTTATGATATTTACTGCATTAATGTCTTTGTTGAGCAAATTTTTATTATATTTATTTAACTAGTTTTTTAGTTGTCCTTTATTTTTTAAATATAAGAAAAAAGCAATTATTTCATAACTAATAGAAAATAAATAAAAAATAATTGGAAGTTTAAAAAAATTATATAAAAATTTATATTTAGGAATTTTTTTCCAAACCAACAAAAAAGCTTCTGCACCACCAATTACTTTCCCCCCATCTTTAATATGTAGTCTTCGCAAAAGAGTTTTATCATTTTTTTGGGTTTCTATCTCAGCAGATTTATTATCTGTAATATCAATCCACTCCATGTCTTCAATATTTTGCTTTTTATATAAATTTATTTCTGCTCGACAAATATTACATGAATTATTAAAATAGACTTTCACAGTTTATTTTTTTTCTTTC
>MDTF01018708.1_pt1 | contig 21953 bp, 17 predicted proteins | sample 811191 | NCBI WGS metagenome assembly MDTF01 (sample SAMN05326649, study PRJNA326480) | marine metagenome | isolation source: seawater | place: Southern Ocean | collected 2011
ATTTAACTTATAAAGCGCAACAAATTGGCTATCAGCCTGAAATAATATTATCTGGAAGAAAGCTTAATGACAACATGAGTAAGTATGTTTCAAATCAACTTTTAGATAATCTTAATCAGAAGGATTCACCTCGAATTTTGATTATGGGCCTTTCATTCAAGGAAAACTGTCCAGATATTAGAAATACTAAGATTATAGATATATACCATCACCTTCATGATTCCGGATGCAAGGTGGATGTATACGATCCATGGGTCAGCCAGGAAACCGCACTAAATGAATTTGGCGTTGAGACAATTCCCTTCCCTGAGAAAGGAGGTTATGACGGAATTATAATTGCTGTAGGGCATAACGAATTTAGAAATATGGGGTGTGCTGCAGTTCGAGAGTTCGGTGCTGCCGATCATATTTTGTATGATTTAAAATATATCTTCAAGCAATCAGATGTCGATCTCCGTTTATAAGAATTAAATGCCAGCTTATCAATCCATTCAAGAAAATTTAAAATTAACACCTAAGCGATGGTTGATCACTGGAGTGGCTGGTTTTATTGGCAGCAACTTGTTAGAAAAATTGCTGTTACTAAATCAAAAGGTTATTGGTCTAGATAATTTCTCTACCGGAAATAATAAAAATTTATTAGATGTCGAGTCTATCGTCACTCATGATCAATGGTCAAACTTTCAATTTATTGAAGGAGATATCTCTCACCCTGAAGTTTGCGTTCTTGCATGCAAAGATATTGATTATGTTCTTCATCAAGCTGCGTTGGGCTCTGTGCCTAGAAGTTTAGCAGATCCGCTAAGCACGAATAAAAGTAATATTTCGGGCTTCCTGAATATGTTAGTGGCAGCCAGAGATGCGAAGGTACTTAATTTTGTTTATGCAGCAAGTAGTTCTACATATGGAGATCATCCTGGCTTGCCCAAGCAAGAAGATATTATAGGTAAGCCTTTAAGCCCCTATGCTGTAACAAAGTATGTAAATGAGCTTTATGCTTCAGTTTTTTATTCTTCATATGGCTTGAATACCATTGGCTTAAGATATTTCAATGTTTTTGGAAGGCGGCAAGATCCAGCTGGCTCCTATGCTGCTGTAATACCGAAATGGGTAGATGCATTCATAGGTGGTGAAACAGTCGTGATTAATGGAGATGGAAGCACTTCAAGAGATTTTTGCTATATCGACAATGTTATTCAGGCCAATATATTAGCCGCCACAACAGACAATCAATTAGCTTTAAATGAAGTTTTTAATATTGCAGTGGGTGATAGAACCTCATTGCTTGAGTTAACCGAGCTTATCAAAAATTCATTACCAGTAAACAGCTCATCAGAAATTTTATTTCATGATTTTCGCAAAGGAGATGTTGAGCACTCCCAAGCCGATATTTCTAAAGCAAAAAAACTGCTTGGATACAATCCAATATTTAACGTAGAGGCAGGGATAATGGAAACCATTGAGTGGTATCTAGCCAAATAAACGGTTTACTATCCTCTAGGCGATGTCCTAAAAGCATTAAATTTCTTACTTGAAAATCTAACATCAACTTTTAATGTCTTAAGCAATGCATGCACTTTCTTATACGACATTGGGTATTCATATTGAGCATACATGCCATCCAAAGTGTCTAATACTGCCCAATCTTCAAGCTGCTTTTCACTAAGGTCTAGCAAGCCTTTATAGTCATATACCGGGATAAAGCAGTCAGAAATAAACCTAGAGTTAAAGAATATTTTTCTGATAATGCGTTTTACACCTAGCAGGACCTTTATGTTTTTAATTAAAAATCGCTCACAAGATTCATATTTAATTAAATTTTTAAATAGAGGTCTCCACAGAAAGTATTTTGGAGACAAAAATCCTACTTTGGGAGGAGGGTAGATATCAAATATAACCTCTCCATCAGGCTTAACAAAATCATATAATTTTTTAATTGACTCTGTTGGTGAAGGAGTATGTTGAAGCACTCCTCTGCAAATAACTACATCAAATTTTTGATTTGGTATCAGTCTTAAGAAATCAGCTTTTACTCTGCTACAGTTTTGCTCAGACTGGGCAACGTTAAAAAATATAGCTTGAGAAAGATCTACTAATACTAACTCTTTCGCATGTTTTACAATATGCTCAGAGAATCTTCCTGCGCCGCATCCAATTTCTAGGACAGATTTGTCATTAAAGTAATCTAGCTGAGAAAAAATTACGTTTTCGAGTAAATCTTGTGAGCATGAAAAGTTATTCTTGCTATCAATTTGGATGTCTACATGATCTCGCCATTGCTTTCCAAAGTTGGCCACATATTTGTCATCACGATCTAATATCAAAACCCCATTATCTGCTTGAAATTCATTGCTAAAGTATTGATGAGCCATAATAGTATTATTCTAAAATTTGAGATGAAATTATAAACCATTTCTGATTTTGAGACAGGTAGATCTATAGTTTATTTAGCCTAAGACAGCTGTTTTTAATGTCTTGCAATCTATCAAAGATGTAAAAAATGCTTACCATTGCTGTGCAAAACCTAGTAGAATTTACCCATTCTTTAATTAGGTTTTTTGCATGTGTGGTTTTACTGGATTTTATCTCAACCATGAGAAATCTGAGCTTGATTTAGAGAATATTGTGGCTGAAATGGCCGATACACTCGAGCACAGAGGCCCTGACGATAAAGGAGTGTGGAGTGATCCTTCGAATGGAATAGCATTGGGCCATAGACGACTTTCAATTGTTGATCTTTCTCCTTCTGGACATCAGCCGATGAGCTCTAGAAATAATCAATATGTCATTGCCTTAAACGGTGAGATTTATAATCATGTTGAACTTCGGAAAGAATTAGATTTAATCAATCCAGGTCATAAGTGGAATGGACATTCAGATACAGAAACTCTGCTTGCAGCATTTGAAGAATGGGGAGTAGATAAAACATTAGAGAAGTCTGTAGGAATGTTTGCAATAGCTCTCTGGAATATAAAAACTAAGACACTTTCTTTGATTAGAGACCGATTTGGAGAGAAGCCTTTATATTATGGTTGGATTTATACAGATAATGGAAAAATCTTTGGTTTTGGATCGGAGCTGAAAGCTCTGAGAGCGTATCCGGGTTTTAAAAACAGCATAGCAAGAGATGCATTAAAACAGTTCTTTAAGTACATGTATGTTCCAGCTCCATACAGCATTTTTCAAGGTATTTATAAGCTAGAGCCTGGCTCAATACTTTCTTTAGAGTCTCCACCTAAAAATGAGCCAAGTTCGTTACCTCATTCATTTGATGAAGAAGATATTTTGCATGAAAGCATGCGAATAAAAAAATGGTATAAATTTAAAAAAGTAGTTTCAACGGCATCTCAGCAAATCATTACTGACGAATTAGAGGCCACTGATTTATTAGAGCAGCAGCTTGAAGAAACAATTAAAATGCAAAGTTTGGCAGATGTTCCTTTGGGAGCATTTTTATCTGGAGGCGTTGATTCTTCAGCTATTGTTGCATTGATGCAGAAGCAGAGCACAATTCCCGTTAAAACATTTACTATAGGTTTTGAAGATGCTCAATTTGATGAATCCAAATACGCAATGGAAGTTGCATCTCATTTAGGTACTGATCATCATGAAATGAGAGTCACATCTGATGATGCCCTCTCTTTGATTCCACAAATTCCAACTTTATATGATGAGCCTTTTGCAGATTCCTCACAAATTCCAACATATTTTGTTTCTCAGGCTGCAAAAAAAGAAGTTACGGTTTCTCTCTCAGGGGATGCTGGAGATGAATTATTTGGGGGTTATAATAGATATCTGTGGGCGCCTCAGCTATGGAAAAAAATAAACTGGTTACCATTTCCTGCCAGGAAAGCATTGGGTAGTTCTCTCAGAAGAATTCCTATAAATTTCTGGGATCAGATTGGAGATTGCTATAATTTTGTTAGATCAGACTCAAAGGGAATCACTCGCCTTGGAGATAAAGTTACTAAGACGGCTTTAAGGTTAAAGAACGTAGATTCACTGGATAGTTTATACAAGAGTTTGGTATGTGAGTGGCCAAATACTGACGATCTTGTTAAAAATGATCCCGAAGCATCGCAAGATATTCCTACTTTAATTGATTTGATTGAAGACCCCCTGCCTGAAGATAGTTTGTATGCATCAGAATCTAGAATGATGTACTGGGATTCCATAAGCTATCTCCCAGATGATATTTTATGTAAGGTCGATAGAGCTGCAATGGGAAATAGTTTGGAGACCCGTGTTCCATTCTTAGACCATCGAATTGTTGAATTGTCTCAAAGAATTCCACTTAGCATGCAAATTAGGAATGGTACCGGAAAATCAGTGCTTCGAAATATTCTATATAAGCACGTACCTAAAGAATTAATAGAAAGACCTAAAGCTGGGTTTGGAATTCCCTTAGGATCTTGGCTGCGTGGACCTCTTCGATCCTGGGTTGAGGAGCTAATTAATACCAATAGATTAGAGAGCGAGGGGTATCTCGATTCAGCATTGGTTGATAAAATTTGGAGAGAGCACTTAAGCGGTCAAAGAGATTGGTCTTTTAGGATATGGAGCGTAGTAATTTTCCAGCAGTGGTTAGAATCTTTAAAGTAGATTAATTTTTTTATTAGTTTCATAATTTCAAGCAATGACCTAAAATTAGCACATGAATAAATTTGAACAATCCCTAAAGCAAGCCATAGATTTTTTTAATAGTCATGTCCTAATAAAATCATCTTTGAAATACCTTGGTGCTTCTCTGATATTCAGCTTATTAATAATCTTTATCTTATCTCCAAAGTTTTTGATTAGTTCTACAATGTTAGAAAATACTGGCAATGCCGATACTCAAAAGATTGATGGTGTTGGAGGTCTATTGCAGTCGCTATCATCTGGTTCAGCAAATACTAATTTTGAAAAATTTAGATCTAGACTTGAGTCCTCCTCAGTTGCAAAAAGAATGTGGGCAGAAGGTTGGGGTAAAAGGGTCTTTGCGCCTGGCTCTGATTATCCATTAGATGGTATTCCTAAGAGTCAATCTCTAGGAGCAAAGTTATCAGCTTTGTTACTTGGCTATGAGCTGAATGATACTTTTACACATCATGACTTGAAGGAGTTTATTAAAAATAGTGTTGGATTAACAAAGATTGGGCGAAGTTCTAAAATTGTCGCTGACATGCAGTCTGCAGATCAAGAATTTGCCAAAGAATTCTTGGATGCAATAATTGTTATAGCAGATAGTGAGGCAAAAATAGGAGAAATAGTTTTAACTAAATCTAGAATTGCATCGCTGAAAGAGGGACTAGCAGACTCAAAAAATGCCATCGTGACTTCTGGATTATCTAATCTCCTTAACTCAGCATATTTTTCTTTAGTCACTTTGGAAAGCGATCTTCCTTACTTTGTCATTATTGTTGATAAAGCTGGATCCAGTGAAAAGCCTATCTCTCCAAATATATTCATAATCATTTTTGCAAATTTTGTTACCTTTCTTTCTTTGAGCGCATTCATTTCTTATTTCCGCGCTAACAAAGAACAGATATGGTAAATGAGTTTGCTGCTTGGGTTGATTACGGCGACAGCTACTTATACTACCTGTTTGAATTTTCAAACTATGCTTGGTGTATTTTACTAGTAATATTTGCTCATCATTTAAATCTAATATCAAAGACAGCACTTTGGGTGTGGATAGTCGTTTTTGCTGCCCCATTTATATTTAATTATGTAATTTTTTCTCCTACTCTTTATGGAGATCAGTACATCTATACTTTTGAAGTAGTTGAAAGAGCATTTGGAAGACAAAGAATAGAGGGCTCTAATTTAATTGGATATAACTCTACAGGCTATCTAGCAGGCGTCTTATTGTCGTATGTGCCGCTTCCTGCTCTAGCTACTCTAACTTCACTTGGTTTTGCTAATCGAATCCTTGCATTTATTTTTTATATTTGGCTTTCAAGAATCGAATATGTCTCAGAAAAAGCTATATTAGGCTTTATCTTAATTCCTAGTTTTATTCTTTACACATCTCTTTCTTTGCGCGAGGCTCTTATTTTGATTCCCGCAACAGTTATTCTTGTAAGTTACCTCAGAGGGAAGTATTTACCTATGCTTATCATGCTGCCACTACTATATATTTTAAAGTTCCAAGTCTTTACATTTATTATGATCTACTTAATTTCAACAATTATCTTCAGGACACATAAAAGCATGACTATGTTTATTATATTTGTCATATTTGCATTTATTGGATTATTTATATTTGAAGAACAGGTGTTAGATGTTATTAACTTATATAGGCTTGCATTTGTTGCAGAGGATTTTGAAAATGGATATGCAGGCTTTGGTCTCTACGGTCTTTCGAATGAGTTTGTAGATATTTCTAGTACTACAGAGGCAATTATCGAGAGCTTGAAAGGTATACCAGTTCTATTATTTTTACCTCTCCCGTGGAACTGGGAAGGCATATTATATGCCATTCAATTTTTTGAAAGCGTCGCTTTAATTATTGGATTTTTTTACCTTATAAAAAAATATTCACTTTTAAAAGTTCAAGCTTTTTATCCATTAGTCTTTTCACTAGGCGCATCATTTGGCCTCTACTCTTTACTAGTTCAAAACGAAGGAACGTTTGTAAGGTACAGATTTGAAGTAGTGTTTCCCTGGATGGTTGCCTTATATTACTTAGGAGTGTCTTCTGCCAATCAATCCAAGGAACTTAACACAGATTCCTCATAAGGATTGTTAGAGCTTAAATTGGCTAAAAGCTTTTCTTTTGAAACCCAGTTGTTATGGTACGCAGCCAATTCTGGTGAGCCAATGAGGTGCCCACTTCTGTTTTGCAAGGCTTTTACAAGGGCAGAAGCATCATGAAGCGAGTCAAAAGTTCCTGTATCCATCCAAATCATTTCGGAATCAAGAAATGACCCTCTTAAGTTACCTTCATTGATAAATAAATTATTTAGATCTGTAATTTCTAGTTCACCCCTAGAGGATGGCGATAAAGATTTAGATTTTCTAACTACAGAATTATCGTAAACATAGATACCTGTGACAGCAAAATGTGAAATGAATTCGTCTGGCTTCTCAATAATTTGAACAACATTCTCTCCCTCAATTCTTGCAACACCATATCTTTCTGGATCATTTACTTTGCAGCACACTATTTTTGCTCCCCCGTTAAAATCTTCAGAAAGAGAGTTTTTTAATGCATCGCCATAAAAAATATTGTCACCTAAAATTAAAGTCACTTCCGATTGTCCAATAAAATCTTCTGCGATTATAAAAGCCTCTGCTAGACCATTAGGTTTATCTTGAATTAGGTATGTAATATCTACTCCATACCTCTCTCCATGACCAAGAAGTGAAAAAAATCTATCTTTTTCTTTTGACTTAACAATAATTGCAATTTCTTTAATATTTAGCTCCATCAATGATGTTAATGGATAAAAGATCAGAGGTTTATCATAGATTGGAAGCAATTGCTTTGAAGTAGCATGAGTTAGAGGGTTCAACCTCGTTCCATTTCCGCCAGCAAGAATAATCCCTTTCATAGTTTTGTAATAATTTTAGATAATTCTGCTTCCCATTCAGGTAGCAAAAAATTAAATTCCGCTTCAAATTTGTTTACATTTAAAGATGTATCATAAGGCCTTGGTGCTTTTAGTTCAAAATCTATATTCTTGACCTTAGTAATATCTTTTTTTTCTTGACCTAATTTTTTGCTTAGTAATATATTTATAGCATTAATAAATTGATATTTTGATACTCTTCCCTTGTTAGCAAAGTGGAAGATACCTGATTTTAAGTTCTTTTTTTCTAGCCGCTTAAATACTTCTAAGATTCCTTCAGCCAGTGAATCTGAAGAAGTTGGACTGCCAAAAATATCAATAGCTCCCTTTAGATTACCTTCAGCAATAAATTGAGTTTTAATTTTATTAAGAAAGTTATTCCTTCCATTACTATATAACCAAGCCGTCCTAATGATAATATAATCTTTGCATATTGATTGAATAGAAGATTCTCCTGCCAATTTTGCTCTGCCATATTCGTTGATAGGATTAGTTAAATCATTTTCAAGGTAATTCCCTTGCATTCCATCAAAAACATAATCAGTAGATACATGCAGCAAAGGGATATCTTTATCATTGCAATATTCGGCAATTATTTTTACTGCGGTTGAGTTAATTAATGTATTTTGCTCGTCATTCTCTGCATTATCCACATAATTATATGCAGCAAAATTAAAAATGTAGCTCGGCTGAAATGCCATCAGACTTTTATATATATTTTGGGTATTCGATAAATTTAAATCTTTTGAGGAAAGAAATTTAGTGGAATTTGGACATATTTTTTTGAATGAAAGCGCTAATTGCCCTTGAGAACCAATTACTAGAATCAATTACTCCACCATTCATGATTGTTCATATACCAGTCAATAGTTTTTTCAATGTTTAATTCAAAATCATGCGCTATTTTGATGCCTAGGATCTTCTCGGCTTTTGTCATGTCGATTGCATACCTCTTATCGTGCCCAGCTCTATCCTTTACGAATGAGAATTGAGGAGTAATAGAATATTTCTTTTTTAATATTGAGGAAATCATTTCCAGGATTTCCATATTGGATTTCTCACACTTACTACCAACATTCACAATATCATTATAAATAGAAGCATCATGCAGCTTTAGGATAATATCAATATGATCCTCTACAAAAATCCAGTCTCTAATATTTCTGCCATCACCATATACTGGGATCTCTATATTATTAATTGAATTATAAATAATCTTCGGAATAAATTTTTCAAGGTACTGTCTTGGTCCGAAATTATTGCTGCAATTAGTAATTAAATAGGGAATTTTATGTGTTCTTCCCCAGGCGAGAACTAGCATATCTGATGAAGCTTTTGACGCGGAATATGGAGAGCTAGGCTTGTACTGATGTGACTCAGTAAATGGCATATCATTTTCATTGAGGTCCCCATAGACTTCATCGGTAGAAACGTGATGAAATAAAAATTTATTCTTTTTTGAAATCTTTCTTGCACTTTCCAACAAGTTAAAAGTACCAATAATATTAGTATTAATAAATGGTAATGCTGAGTCTATGGAGTTATCTACATGCGACTCCGCAGCAAAATTTATCAAGAGATCTGGGCTAAACTCTTGCATCACACTTTCTAGCTTAGCACCTTGAGTAATATCTAAATTTATATGAGAGTATTTAGGAATTTTATCAAGAAGTTCCAAAGTCTTTGAAGAAACTGCATATGAGAGATTATCAAGATTTACAATTTCAGTTCCTTCATTTTTCATGGCTAATTTTTGAATAAAAGATGAGCCAATAAACCCTGCGCCACCGGTAACCATTACTCGTTTATATGGATATTTACTCATTTTGATATATCTCTAATTCTTTTAATGTTTTTGAATTTTTATCTTTTTCTGAAAGAAAGTATTGATTAAATTCTGGCCATTCTAAGTTCAACACATTATCTTGCCAATTAATTGTTATCTCATGATTTGGACTGTACTGATTATCTACTTTATAGCTAACCATTGTATTTGCTTCAGTTGTAATATATCCGTGAGCAAAACCTCTTGGAATAAAGAGAAGATTTTTATTTTCTTGAGAAATCCTAACTTTCGCGTAACGCAAATATGTTTTTGAAGATGGTCTTAAATCCACAATGTAATCAATAATTTCGCCTTGCAATACAGTTACTAATTTTGCTTGCGCAAAAGGTGGATTCTGAAGATGCAGGCCTTTAACAGTGGCAGCCTTCTTGATAAAAGAGATTGAATCCTGAACAAATAATTCCTGTCTCATCTCAGCATTATGAGTATTTGTGAAATACCCTATATCAGATTCAAATACCTCTCTTGTTTGAAGAGAAACGTTGGACATCTCAGTAATTGATATTTCTGACATTACCCAACCTCATAAATTTCTATATCTGGCACGGGAAAAATTAATTTAGTGCCTTTCTTAAAAATCTTTTTTGATTTTGCTTTAATTTCATCCTTATAATTCCATGCATTAATAATCAAAATATCATAATCTCTCTTAGTTAGATCCTCCTCTGATATTACAGGTATGCAATAATTTGGGAAAAAACTACCAATTTTCGTAGGAGTCGTATCAACACAGAATTTTACTGTTTCACTATCTAAATTAAAAAAAGAAAATAATGTAAATGCCTTTGCTGGTGCTCCATATGAGCCAATAACCTTATTTTTCTCTTTTGCATCTAAAATCAGGCGCTCCATTTCTGCTTTATTTTTATGTATCTTTGTGGAGAAATCTTTAAAAATTTTCTTTTGATTAAAATATTCAGACTCTTTAGTTAAAGTTTCCGTAACCATGGATGAGATTAATTTTTTACCTACTCTAGTGCAGAGAAAAATCGCTGAGCCTCCGTGTACTTTTGAAAAGAATATATCTGATACCTCAAAATCAAATTCTTTTAAAAGAAAGTTCATATTTGATAAAGAATAATAGAACATATGCTCATGATAAATTTGATCAAATTCACCATTTTTAAAGGTATCAATTGCATATGCATTTTCTATAATAAATGTTCCTTCATTATCTAGGGCCTTTGACATAGCGCGAATTAATTTTTTTGGATCATTGTTATGAGCAAACATATGTCTTGCAATGCCAACTTGAAACTTACCGAATTTCTCTAAAATATTCTCAGCTACCTCTTCAGAAAAAAAATCGACTATTGTCTCAATGCCTTTATCAATTGCAATTTTTGCGATATTTTTAGCAGGATCTACACCTAAAACCTTTTCGAAATAGGGGCTAAGAAATTTTAGTAAATTTCCATTATTACTACCTATCTCAATGCACTGATTATTTTTGCCAACGCACTTAATGTCTTCCATCTTTCTTAAAATATTTTTATAGTGGTCTTCGAGCGAGCGAGCATTTGGAGTACTGTAAGTATAATGTGAATATAGCTCAGATTCTGATAGACAATGTCTGAGCTGAATGCAGTAACAAACTTCACAAAAATCAACTATCAGGGGGTATGTTTTAACCCGATCATCAGGCGAGTCAACAAAGTTATTTGCTGGCGGAGAGTCACCAAGATTAACTATTTCTTCGATTTCTGAATTCCTGCATATCGAACAAATGCTTTTCTGTATCATGTTTTGCTTAGGTTATTTAAAATATTTATGTATTTTTTCTTGTTTGCAGACACAGAATAACCCTCTTCAACAGTTTGTCTAGCAGAAGCAATCATTCTTTCTCTTAATGCAGAATCAGAGATAATTCTTAGAACTGCATTTATCCAATCTTCTTGCTCATTAACTAGAAATCCATTGTCTTGATGGGTAACAAAATCTTGAACTGTTCCAAAATCAGTTGAAATGGTAGGAATGCCAGCTGCCATATATTGAAGAGTTTTTAGCCCCCCTTTTCCAAGAGACCATGGAGATTTTGTCAATGGGTATAAACCAATATCTATTCTGTGAAGGTCATGTATTTCATTCTCCTCAGACCACTTAATTACTTCTAGATCTAAGCCAGGTAACTCATAATCAAAGTTAGTAATAAAAATAATTTTATATTGAATATGTTTTTTTAATTCATAGAGCACTGGTTTAATTGAATCTAGATATGGTTTAGAGCTAAATGTTCCAGTCCAGCCCAGAGTTGGAGGCTTTGAAAATTGTTGAGTTTTTTGTGTAAACCTCTTTAGATCCAAGCTGCATGGAATGTATGTCACTGATCCTAACTTATTGTTTTCCTTGCAGTAATCTAAATTAAACGGAGAGCTCAATATTATTTGATGAGCATTTTTAATAAGAAATTTAGATTTATAATCACCTTTTATAATGCTCATTAATGAGAAATAGTCAGGGGATGCAAAAACGGCATCATCAAAGTCATATATAATTTTTATACCACTCTTGCGAATCATCCATTCGTAAAATGGCAGTCCAATTGGAGTGGCCCACATAAATATGTATACGATATCGCAATCTTTGAGCTTAAATAAATCATAAAACCTTCTTAGGTAACCAGAAAGTGTTCCGAGAATTTTTTTTAAAATATTACCCTTACTCCATAAAATATTCCAAGTATCTAGGCTAAAAAAAGAAGATTTTTGAAGCTGATACCCGCTATTTTCCCAATCAGAAAAATATTGCTCATATTTAAGCCTTTGGCCAGCAGCTATACCTTCTGGATATGGAGATAGTATAAGAATTTTTTTCATTTCATGTGATTGTATATATCTCGATACTTTTCGACACCACCTTGAAGGGAAAAGTATTTTTTTGAAAAATTAACACAGACCTCTGAGGTTGAACCATCTTTTATCAGATCAATAATCTCTTGATATTTTTTCTCGTTAAGAGGCTCGGAAAAGTCATACAAAATGCCGATCTTATTTTCAAGAATCATTTCTTGGATATCGGAATTAAAATTATTGCAAATAATTGGAGTGCCGCAAGCTAAAGATTCTGCAATTTTTGTCGGCATTGACGCAATTAAAGAGAAACTTTTTTTAAGAGCAAATCCAAGAAAATCAAACTCATTTATTGCGCTAGACAACTCATTCCGATTTAAAAATAAAACTTCATGATTGATGTGCTCCAGTTGATTTTTTTTAAGATACGCCATAACTACTTCGTTTGTTGTGTTTGATAAAACCTTCAGATGTATTTCTATATTTCTTAGATCTAAATCCTTTACTAGCCGCAGAAACTGATTAAAGTCATATGCAGTATCTATTGACCCAAGGTAACCTATACGTAATTTCTTGCTTATCTTGAAGTCATGCTGCAATTTTTTCTTTGCATTAAATTCATTAAAATCAACACAGGTTCTAATAACATTAATTTTCTCAGGAGACTTGGCAAATTCTTTTTCTATGTATGTCTTTGATTCATGAGTTAGGGTAACTACAGCATCTGCTCTTTTAAATAAACTTGATTCAAGAGCTTTAAAAAACTTATATTTTTTTGAGCTTTCTTGCCATCCTAATCTATCAACCTTTTCATCTGCCCAAAATCCCCTGATATCAAAAATTAACTTAAAACTAAAAAAAAGCTTTAATAGAGGCATTCCTAGGCCTGGCATATAACTTCTAATATGAATAATTTGATGTTTATTGATAAGCATTTCTATAAAAGGAGCAAAGGTTATATTAAAAATATTTATCAAGCTTGAGATAGCCCCTAGGCCTTGATGATATTTCTGGGGGCGCCATAAAATTTTTTTATTTGTGCAGTGCGCATGCATTTTCAATAGAGCAGAAGCATGCATTGGTATATTTTTCTTCTCAAAACTCAGAAGAGTAATTTCAAACTCCTCAGCAAGATGCTCTAAATATTTTAATACTTGTGAGTTTCCCAAAGGCTCTAGAATTCCATCATATGAGATATATAGTATCTTTTTTTTCTTTTTACTCATTCTTCATTCATTATTATTCTGTAATAGTGAGACATAAACAGCATTGTTAAAAGCACTTAATTTTTTATAGGAATATGCATCATTTTACTATTAGTTTGAATAAAAATTGATGTATTTAGAAAAACTATATAAAAATAAATCATGAGTATTGAAAACTTACACTTTAGGTCAGTGTTTAGTAAGATGAATTAAAGCAAATTTTTTATATTTGAGTGTATAATTCATCAATTAAATTTACTTTTTTCAATTAAAAATCATGTCTAAAAAAACTATTTTTTCTCTATTTATCCTGCCAATATTTCTTAGCATGCCTAGTTTTGCCCAAAGCCCAGATGCCGCAGCTTTAGAGTTTTTAACAGAGCTTGGTGGAGAGGCAGGAACAACATCAAAGAGAGATGATGATAAAACAGGCGGTTATAAGTCTTTTGTTCAGAATGAGTATGAGGGTATTGTTAAGCAACTCAAAGAACTGCAGTTAGACGAAAAAAAAGAGATCTATTTTAGCGATTTAGCCGAGCAAAGAATTGAGCTAGCAACTCAGCTATGCGTAAAAGATAAAAGAGCATGTTTTTTGATTGATGAGTATAGAAACTTTGCCAATGATGAGAATGAAGAAATCAAGACTTTTGATAACTTAGATTTATTTGGGGTTGATATTTTTTCAGGCTATGTCACTGATTTTAATTTCTATGAAAGTATGCCAGTTGGCGGTGACTATAAATTGAAGATTGGAGATGTGCTGAGAGTATTGTTGTTTGGTGGTTTAGAGCAAGATGTAGAATTAGATGTTGATAGAAGGGGGCATATTGTTATTGAGGAGGTTGGCAGTATTCAGGTAGCCGGATTAACTCTTGATAATGCGTCCAAGAAAATTACAGAAGAAGTTAGTGATAACTACTTTGGAACAGAAGTGGTGATTAGCTTAAAACAAATTCGTGCCAAGCAAGTCTTTGTCATTGGTAATGTCTATGTTCCAGGGTCATATACCTTAAACACTTTCGGTACTGTTTTAAATGGGTTAATTTCAGCTGGTGGAATTAAAGATACTAGCTCCTTAAGAACTATTAAGGTTAAAAGAGGTCAGGAAGAAGTTGCTGAGGTTGATTTATATGATTTGCTCATCAGTGGTAATTCAGGTCTAGTTGATATAATTTTGCAAGATGGTGACTCGGTTGTTGTTGGCGGATTGCAGAATTCTGTTTCTATTATTGGAGAAGTGCAAAGGCCGTCTAGATATGAGATACAAGAAAATGATTCGCTTGGCACAGTCATAAATTACGCTCTCGGAGTAAATGCATTTGCTGATATCAATAATATTTCAGTAGTTAGGATTCTGCCTTCAGGAAAGACATCAGTCTTAAATCCAATCGGCGACCTTTCATTCTCTTTGAAAAATGGAGACAAAATTACAGTAAACTCGACTGTTGGCGAAAAAACAAATTTCTTTAGTATTAACGGTGCAATCAGGAATGCAGGTGAATATACCTTCAATGAAAATAAAGTGCTCGGAGATTTTATTGATTTAGATAGAGATCTCTTGGATACAAGCTATGTTGGCTTAGCTATTTTAAAAAGACTAGACCCAATCTCTAAGTCATATAATGGGTTTACTTTTGATCTAACGAATAAGACAAGACTGAACAAAATTAGGCTATTTTCAGGCGATCAAATTTTTATTCTTTCAAAGCAAGATATTGACTTCATACAGTCTAAAACATTAGCGCAGTTTATTTTTTCACTGAACCCTAAGAATAAGACAATAAAGTTTGAGGGCCTTGATTTAGCATCATCTGGCAAACTTGCAATGGGGTCCTTAACCTCTAACTCTGATGAAGAGAAAATAGATATTTCCAATCCAAAATATCAATGCTTAGAATCATTGGAATCATTAAACAAAAAACCTTTAATATCTTTTTTAGAATCAAAGTTTGGCATGTTTCAATCTTCAAAAAGCCTTGGATGCACAGATCTTTTAAATAAGAATAGCGACTTACTTCCAATTCTTATAGTAAATTCTATTCCAGTGGTTGGGAATGTCAGGCTGCCTGGGCTCTATCCAGTTGGCAATGGTGTTAATGGAAAAATCCTATTTAACCTCGCAGGCGGATTTCTCTATGAATCCTCTTTATCAGACAGTTCTTTTGAGGTCGGTATTGCGAATCAGGGATTTAAAAACTTTGCTAGTGGAGATCTTGCTAACTTATATCAAATTACATACTTTAATTCCAAGCAGAAATTTACAAACCTTTATGAGGGATACATAACGCTTGTTGGGGAATTTAACAATCCAGGAATATACTCAATCAATGGAGCTTCAACTTTATTGGATGTCTATAAGCGCGCAGGAGGCCTGACTAAGCATGCATATCCATTAGGAGGTGTATTCACAAGGGAATCAGTAAGAGATCAGGAAACAAAAGCAATTGAACGAGCAAAACAAGAACTGTCTGAAATTCTTTCTACAGCTGTAACAAGTGGCTATCTGAAAGATAATACAACAGATCTTGTAAGCCTCATCGCGTTAATGACAAATCTCTCAAGTGTAGAAAGTACAGGGCGTCTTGTTACAGAGTTAAATCCTTCTGTAATCTCTCGAAATCCTAGTCAAGATACACTCCTTGAAGGTGGTGATATTTTGTATATGCCATCAATTAAAAGTGTAGTCACGGTAGTTGGCCAAGTACTAAATCCAGTGACCATTCCCTATAAAGCTGGTTCAAGTTTTTCAAGTTATATAGATATGTCTGGAGGCTTAAAGAATGATGCTGACAAATCTAGAATATATGCCATTCTTCCCAATGGAACATCTGTTAAATATGAGACTACTTTTTTTGGCTTCGGATCAAAAGATTTAATGCCTGGATCAACAATTATCGTCCCTAGAAAAGCTAGACCTCTTGACTCCCTTGCTCTTGTCGAAACAGTTTCACCAATTCTGGCTAATCTTTCGGTAACCGCAGCCTCCATAGCAGCTATATCTAATAATAACTAGAATTTATATCAATGAGGTATCAAACTACAGCGCTAGCAATAGCGCTTTTATCATCGGTACCTATTCAGGCAGAATTAAACGATTATATATATCCATATAGTGATCAACCAAGCTATTCTAATTATGGAACAGCCGGCCTTCTTCAGATGCCTAATGCAAGATTTTTGCCCGAGGGATCATTAGCTTTTACATGGTCTCATTATGATCCTTATCTAAGGGGATCAATAGTTGCTTATCCTTTTAACTGGTTTGAAGCTTCATATCAATACACTGATGTAAATAACAAGTTATATAGTGATGTTGATGCATTTAGTGGCACGCAGTCATACAAGGACAAGGGTTTTGATGCTAAGTTTAGACTCAGAAAAGAGTCTAAATATATGCCTGCAATTGCTTTGGGAGTAAGAGATTTAGGGGGAACTGCTTTGTTTGCTGCAGAATATTTGGTGGCAACTAAGAGAATTAAAAATATTGAGCTTACTGGTGGAATAGGTTGGGGAGTAATGGATAGCAATGAAATATCTAATCCCTTGGGAAAATTAAGTAAGAATTTTTATCAAAGAACTACAAATTCCAGAGTCGGAGTAACGAGCGGAGGGGAATTAAATACCTCTGCCTTTTTTAGAGGTGAAAATTCTGGCCTTTTTGGTGGAGCAGAAATATTTGTGCCTAGAGCAAAAGGGCTTAGAATAAAAATAGAATATGATGCGACTAATTACGAAAAAGAATCATATGAGCCTCTGATACAGGACTCAAAGTGGAACTACGGTCTTGTCTTTCCATTTTCACGAGGATTTCAGGTTAAGTTTGGCTATGCTCGTGGTAACACATTAAATTTTGGCTTTTCTTATACTGGTTTATACGGAAAAAAAGATCCAATTGTTAAAAAAGATGATCCGCCGAAAAAGATCAAAAATAGCAGAACATATAAATATGTAAATAGTTTGGAAGACAAAAATTTGTATAGAACAAGCCTTAAGTATTTAAAAGTAAAGGAAAAAATTTATCTGCAAAGTGCCAGTGTAGAAAAAAATGTATACCATGTTGCATTCACGCAGAATAAGCATGGTAGCTACCCTCGAATGATGGGCCGCACAGCAAGAATACTCGACCAATTGGCTCCAGATCACATTGATACTTTCGTTCTAACTAATCTAAATGCTAAAATGCCAATGCTAACATATGAGTTATCACGTCATGACTTTAATAGGTATGAGAGGCTAAAGTTAACAGATCCACTGCTATCGAGTACAAAAATATATAAAAATTCTGCTGAAGATGTTGCTTCTCATAAATTTCAGCCTTCTACGAACCTTCCGTTGCTGTTAAATACGTGGGCTCCGGAAGTAAGAAGTCAGATAGGAGGCCCTGATGGTTTTTATTTTGGTAGCGTTGCATATGGAGTTAACTCTGAATTAGTTCTCAGACACAATTTAACCATGATAACCAAAGCATCCATTGGTATTTATGATAACTTCGATGATCTCAAGCTAGCATCTGACAGTTCTTTGCCTCACGTAAGAACTGATATTGTAAAATATCTAAAAGAAAGTAGAAAAGGTTACATCACTAGGATGCAATTAAATTACTTCTCAAATCCAAAGGGATCTTTCTATTATAAAATTTCAGCGGGGCTAATAGAGCAAATGTTTGGGGGAATTGGTGTTGAGGCATTGTATAGGCCATTTGAAAAAAATTATGGTGTGGGTGTTGAGCTATGGCGTGTCAAGCAAAGAAGTTTTCGTCAGCTCTTCTCATTTAGTGACTATGAAACTACCACTGGTCATATAAATCTCTATTTTTTAGAGCCAAAATCTAAAGTTCTCTTGTCAATAAAAGCTGGAAGATTTCTCGCAAAAGATTCAGGCATAAATTTCGATTTTTCACGAAGATTTAAGAGTGGGTTAACTGTAGGTGCATTCTTTTCTAGAACGGATATCAGCTTCGCAGAGTTTGGCGAAGGAAGTTTTGATAAGGGCTGGTACTTTCAATTGCCTTTAGAAATATTCTCTAAACAGCATTCTAAGTCAATAACTGCATTTGGGCTCAGGCCTTTAACAAGAGATGGAGCAGTGTTTCTAACTCATAGCCATCATTTGTGGGGTGTAACTGATCAGGGTGTCTTAAGCCACAATACAAGAGACTGGAGTGATATATATGACTAAAAAGACTCTCATTCTCGCACTGTGCTTATCTTCATGTGCAGGCTTACCTTCTTTAGATTATCTTTCCGCTGCACAGAACTCATTAGCATACATATCAGGAAAAAATAACTATGCTATTACGCGTGAACTGTATGAGCAACAAGAATATAGCTTTATTAAAGTGAGGATTGGTAGATTTGAACCATTAATTATGGTTCTTGCTTATGTGGATAATGGAGTTTATGAGTGGGTTGGAGCAGATAACTCTAAAATTTATACATACAAAGGTAAGATTATTGAATTGAATGGATTTGAGAACGATATAAAAATTCAATTTCCTCACTCAAAGATTAAGAATTTTTTAACTAATAGCAATACAAGTTATGCAGTAGATTTTTACTCCCCAGTTCTTTTTAGTTTAGATGTAAATACTCAGATTAATTTAGATCAAAAGATTGTATTAATTGAGAGGCTTGACCAAAAAGATTCGTTTTTAAGAGTCCAGGAAGTAATGGATGCTTCCTTGATTAACTGGACTAAGGAGAATGAATATTTTTATGATTCTGATAAAAGACTTTTTAAGACTGTGCAATATGTCCATCCAAGACTACCAGCTATTGAAATAGAGTTTTACCTAAAATAAGAAAGGGTTTTTTAGCTCTTTCAATCTCTTTAGGGTAATTGGAATTACAACAAAAGCTATTCAATCAAATAAAACTATCCTTATCCTATCTTTTTAAAGCACCTTAAATTTTAAATATTAACGGTTTCTGCATGGATTTTTTGTTGCCAGAAATCTAGTTTACTTTATTCAGGGCAAAAAAAACCACCCAATTGGGTGGTTTTTTTTGTATAAAGTTATGACTACGGAACCAGTCTAGTAGCCGTTGCTGTAGATTGCTCAACAACATCAACTGTTGTTTCAATTTCTATAGTAACTGTATCTTCGGTAATGACATCTATTTCGGTGAGAGCGTCTATTACAACCAAAGCATCTACAACCACGTCATCACCGTTTGAATCTTGTGGAACTATTTCAGTAGTGAAGCCCGGAAATTCATCAATATTACCCATGAACCCACCTTCAACACTGCCGTCATTTTGACTAGCTCCTAGGTAGATAGTAGCAGATACTGAAGTTGGATCATCAGGATCTGTTTGAGTTACTGTTGTTGTCTGCGTAGCAGATGATGTCAAAGTATTTGAATTTGTTAAAGTTGTAGAACTAACATTGGTTGATGAGGCCGATGCACTATTTGTGTTTGTTGCAGAAGATGTAGTGGTATTAGATGAAACAGTGTTCTCAACCGTATATTCGTATACTTCAGTAGGTGCCGGCGTAGGCGCAGGGGTCGGTGCTGGAGTCGGAGCAGCGGTCGGTGCTGGAGTCGGAGCAGCGGTCGGTGCTGGAGTCGGAGCTGGAGTCGGAGCAGCGGTCGGTGCTGGAGTCGGAGCTGGAGCCTTATCATCATCAGATGCATTAGCTATTAAAGCAGCAGCAGCTACAGCAGCTGCAATAGCACCTGCACTTATAGTACCTTTTGCTTTTTCAGCTGCTTCTTCGCCTGCAGCTTTTGGTTCGTCTACATCAGCTGCGGATAGACCTGTTGAAATGAGTCCCGCCATAAATGCGTACCCAAACGAAAAAAATCTTTTTAACGTGAAGTTTAATTTTGCCATATCAGTCTACCTTCCCTATGAGTGTTGTTATCCCTATGTTATATGATAATTTAAATTCTTTCATATGCAACTAAATAACTATTTTATTTTCAATTCTATTTTTATATTCTAATTCTTTTTTCCCTACATCATTGTAGGATTGGTGATTATAAGCACATTTTCGATAAAAACAAACTCTTTTATCGACTTATTCATAAGTGTATTATTCGTACCTATAATTTTTTTAACGTGAATTATAAAAAGTAAAAACTTTTTTATTATTAACCAAGCTCTTTTTATGACTGTGTTTACTTTAAAATGATAGCTTGATTTAGCTACTCTTTTTATCAAGAAATTAATATCTATTTAGAATCATTTTAACTATATCAATTTAATAACTGCTCACATCTCGGGATTTAGCGTAGCCTGGTAGCGCACCTCGCTGGGGGTGAGGTGGTCGTCGGTTCAAATCCGGCCATCCCGACCACTATTGATTTAATAAATATTACCTTGATTTATTTATAACTTCTTCTGCATACCAGTTTATTTCATCAATCATTCCTTGCAGAGTTCTTTCATCAGCTCCACCTTCATATGTATTCCTAAACGCAACAATTACTTCTGTTGCTCCTAAATCTTCTAATTGCTTAATTCCATCTGGTGAATATGCTGCTTCTCCCATAACCTGAAATTGATAGTTTGGATGATTCATTGTTCCGAAGTCCTCCCTGAAAGAATTAATTTGGTCAATTAAGCTCTTTGTTTCCTCTAAGCTTAGACCGGCACTAATCCACCCATCACCAACTCTAGCAGCACGTCTTAACGCCGGCTTTGAATGACCACCAATAAGAATGGGAACTGGTTTGGTGGGAGCCGGGCATAGTTTTAGTTCAGGAATATCATAAAACTCTCCTTTGTAAGAGAAATACTCACCATTCATAAGCCCTTTTAAAATGTCTATTTGCTCATCCATTCTTTTACCACGTTTTTCCCAGCGTTCTCCTGTTGCGAGAAAATCTTCATACCATGGACTTACACCAACCCCAAAATGGAACCTGTTGTTGGTCATGACCCCCAATGTTGTTACAAATTTAGCGGTTGTAACTGCTTGTCTAGGTGCTAGCTTGTAAACTGATGTAGAAAACTCTAGCTTGTCAGTAACCGCAGCAATGGCTGGTATTATTGAAAAAGGCTCTAAGAACGGTACACCATCTAAAAAGTCTCTGCTTCCATCATCATTGTAGGGATAAGTAGAATCACATTCTTTTGGATAGCAGATGCTATCTGGGAAAGTAATAGCATCAAAGCCAGCAGCCTCTGCTGCCTTACCAAGCTCTAAATAAAAAGATGGATTGCACATTGAAGGGTGGTATGAAAAACGCATGATTTTTACCTTTAGGTTAAATATAAAAGAACATTTATAATAACAATATTTTACATAAAGCGACATTCAAAAGTTCGTAAATTATAGTAGATTTTTTTAATGCAACCTTATTAACTAATGCAGAAATCAAGGAATGATCCAGAGCTCCAAGAATGGCTTGACGCTTTAACAAATATTATTTCAGAGGATGGTAATGATCGAGCCTCATTTATCTTGGGTAAGCTAGCATCAGAGCTTACTGCGCTAGGAACCATCCCGAATTATAATCTCACAACCCCTTTTAGAAATACCATTCCTGTAAGCGAAGAAGCCAAGATGCCTGGGGATTTATTTATGGAAAGAAAAATCAGATCTTTG
>MDTF01016430.1_pt1 | contig 21927 bp, 18 predicted proteins | sample 811191 | NCBI WGS metagenome assembly MDTF01 (sample SAMN05326649, study PRJNA326480) | marine metagenome | isolation source: seawater | place: Southern Ocean | collected 2011
GTTGCAGACAAAGATGGAAATACAATTGTGGTGTTAGATGTAAAGCAAGACATTAACAACATCATAGTAAAAAGAACTAAAAACGGTGTTGAAAAACGTCAAATCGTTCCGTTAAGAAGCAATAAACTTGTTGTTCAATTCTTATTGTAATTATCTCATGAATAAGAATATTATCAAGATTGCGATCATCGTTATCGTATTGTTGTTTTTAGTATCAATCTATTTCGATTTTGGTCAGATTGATATTCCATTTGGACATTGATTCTCCTCGTAGTTATTTATTTCTCAGTACTTCTTTTATAAGTCCCTTTCTGTTGATTTGAATAAATTTGCCTCTTCTTAAATAAATAGAGGTAAAGTGACAGAACTTTCAAGCAAATTCAATCCTGCTGAGGCAGAGGATAAGTGGTATAAATACTGGCAAGAAAAAGGTTATTTTCATTCAGAACCTGATGAAAGAGAACCTTACACAATTGTAATTCCCCCACCCAATGTAACCGGTGTTTTACACATGGGGCATATGTTGAACAATACCATTCAAGATGTATTGATTCGCAAAGCTCGTATGGAAGGTAAAAATGCTTGTTGGGTTCCAGGAACCGATCATGCCTCTATTGCAACCGAAGCAAAAGTTGTTGCCAAGCTTAAAGATGAAGGTATAAGCAAATGGGATCTTTCTCGTGAAGATTTCATGAAGCACGCATGGGAATGGACCGATAAACATGGTGGTATTATCCTTGAGCAATTAAAGCGTTTAGGTGCATCATGCGATTGGGAAAGAACTTCATTCACCATGGATGAGCCTCGTTACGAGAGTGTAATCAAGGTATTCAACGATTTATATAAAGACGGTAAAATTTACCGCGGTTATCGCATGGTTAACTGGGATCCGGATGCAAAAACAACGGTATCTGATGAAGAGGTTATCCACAAAGATGTTAACCAAAAGCTTTATTACATGCAGTATGCAGTAGATGGAGCTGAAGGTGAATTCGTAACCATCGCAACAACTCGTCCTGAAACGATTTTCGGTGATACAGCCGTATGTATCAATCCAAATGACGAGCGTTACCAGCATTTAATTGGAAAACGAGTAATCGTACCTATTGCAAATCGCTCAATTCCAATTATCACCGATGAATATGTAGACATTGAATTTGGTACTGGATGTTTGAAGGTAACTCCAGCGCATGATGTAAATGACCAAGCTATTGGTGAGCGCCATGAATTGGAAATTATTGATGTTTTCAATGAAGATGGAACATTGAATGCTCATGGACTTCAATTTGAAGGTCAAGATCGTTTTGTTGCTCGTAAGTCTGTAGCTAAGGCACTTCAAGAACAAGGAACTTTACTTAAAACTGAAGAGTACAAATCATCAGTTGGAACTAGTGAACGTACTGGTTCGGTGATTGAGCCGCGCATTTCTGTTCAGTGGTTTATGTCTATGAAAGAATTGTCTGAGCCAGCTTTAAAAGCTGTAATGGATGATGTTGTTCAGTTAATTCCTGAGAAATTTAAAAACACGTATCGTCACTGGATGGAGAATGTACGTGATTGGTGTATTTCTCGCCAGTTGTACTGGGGGCACCGAATTCCAGTTTGGTATTACGGTGATGGAATGAATGATTTTGTTGTTGCTCACAACGAAGATGAAGCTGTTAAATTGGCTTCAGAAAAATGTGGTAAAACACTTTCTATCGATGAGCTGAAGCAAGATGAAGATGTGTTAGATACCTGGTTCTCTAGTTGGTTGTGGCCAATTAGTGTGTTCGATGGTGTTCGCAATCCGAATAACGAAGAAATTAACTATTACTATCCAACCAATACATTGGTAACTGCTCCTGAGATTTTATTCTTCTGGGTAGCTAGAATGATTATTGCTGGATATTATTACCGCGATGAAAAACCGTTTAGCGCTGTTTATTTAACAGGAATTGTACGCGATCATTTAGGTAGAAAAATGTCTAAATCATTAGGTAACTCTCCTGATCCAATCGGTTTGATTGAGCAGTATGGAGCAGATGGAGTTCGTGTTGGGATGTTATTGACATCGCCAGCTGGAAATGATTTACCATTTGATGAGCAGTTGTGCGAGCAAGGAAGAAACTTCTCAAACAAAATCTGGAATGCATTACGTTTGATTAAAGGGTGGGAAGAAGATAAATCTTTAACTCAGCCTGAAGTTTGTGATATGGCAAACAACTGGTTTGAAGCTAAGTTGGCTCAAACGGTTGAATTGGTAGAAGATCATTTCTCTAAATACCGTTTGAGTGATGCTTTAATGACGATCTACAAATTTGCTTGGGATGATTTCTGTTCATGGTATTTGGAGATGATTAAACCAGCTTATCAAAAGCCAATCGATTCAAAAACGTTGGGTCAAGTTATTGGTCACTTTGAGTCTGTTGTAAAACTGATGCATCCATTTATGCCTTTCTTAACGGAAGAAATTTGGCAGTTATTAGCTGAGAGAAATGGAGACGACTTAATAGTTGCTGAATGGCCAAAATCTACTGGTTTAGATACTGAATTGGTGAAGAGCTTCGAGAAAACAGCTCAAGCTATTACTGATATCAGAACCTTCAGAGCGAAGCAAAATATCCCTAACAAAGAAGCGCTTACTGTTCAAGTGAAAGAAAACGAACCGATTCAAAAAGAATTGGATGCTGTTATCTTGAAGTTGGCCAACGTAGAAGAGTTAAGCTACGTAACAGAAAAGCCGGAAGGTGCTTACAACTTCATTGTTGCAGGTAATGAGTATTTCATTCCACTTGCAGGAAATGTTGATGTTGAAGCTGAAAAAGAGAAACTTCAAAAAGAGTTGGAATACACCAAAGGCTTCTTGATTGGAGTTTCCAAAAAACTAAGCAACGAACGTTTTGTGAATAATGCTCCAGAGCAAGTTGTTGCTAACGAACGCAAAAAACAAGAAGACGCTGAAGCTAAGATCAAAATCTTAGAGGAACAATTGGCGGCTTTGTAATTGGTTAATGATACAAATAAAAAAGGGAGCCTTTTGAGCTCCCTTTTTTTATGATTTGTCTTTTTTATTTTGAGTTAAATTCCGAATGTTAATGGAGTGATCAACTTGATCATCAAAAGCTTTGATAAAGGCATTTTTTAAAACATTACCTACAGATTTTAAAATGGCAACATTACTTTCATCGGTTGAACCTTCAAAAGGTACCTTAGTAGCAAACTGATCATTTTTCTGATTTTCAAAAAGCTCCATTGTACCACCTACAACAACTTCCCAAGTTTTTCTCCAAAAAGATTTTTCCTTGTCTTTTAGGTCAATAACTTTAACTTCTTTCATCAGGGGTTTTACATAACCTTCATAATTACCATCATCCATGGCGGCTTCTGCAAATACATCTAAATTTCCTTGTTTAAAATCGAAGTTGGCATATGCTTCAGTAAAATCAGAAATGGAAGTTAAATCCATGTTTTTTACTGAAACATCCATGTCGAAATCTGGTGTAGTTTTCAATGCATTCAAATCCATGTGAGCTTCAACATCTCCATCACCAGTTATGTTAGCTCTCATGTTTATGTGAGAAGGTAATTTTTTGTTTTTGTCTTGAACAGTGCTCAGGTTTGTAGCTAGAGCATACATGTCTTTCGCCTCAATTTCAACTTTGGGGTCTGACCCAATATCACGGTAAAAAACATGTCCATTTTTAATTTCAAATCGGTTAATGCTGATTGGAATTAAATTCTGAATAGTTGCTAACCAATCAACATCTTCACCAGCTTGAGTATCGCCAGACTCATCACGTGTGAAATTCAGTACAGGGTTTTCTAAAATGATTTCACCTACAACAGCACCATGAAACAACGCTTTCCATTCGATAGAAATATCCAATGCATCTATATTTACAAATGGCTCAGGAAATTCGCCCGATACCTTTTCAATGCTCAATGAATCTATTCTGTAAGCACCTCTTAAAAGTGCAATATCAACGTCTTTTACCTGCCCTTTGTAATCGCCCATGTCGGCCATAGCATCGTTTACATATCGTAAAACAACAGGTTCAAGTATTAGCTGTAGAACAAGGATTAGTACGGCAAGAATACCAACTAACCAAAGTCCAATTTTTTTCGATCGTGATTTCATGTTTTTCGATTTAAGAGTTTTGATTTTGGCTCATCATTTCCATAAAGTTGTCGCCAAAATCCAATGTTCTAATTGGGAATGGAATAGTGATATCGTTCTCATCAAATGCTTTTTTGATAGCAATAATTCCTTCGTCTTGTTTCTGTAAATAATCAGCTTGTTTATTCGTAAAGTCAATCCAATACCTGATTACAAAATCAATTGATGAGTTGTTGAATCCCGTGTAGTAAATCGTCACATTTGAAACATCTTCAAGTTTTTCAACTGCTTTTAAAGCCACATCTTTAGCAAAAGGTAAATCTGTATCGTAAGTAACTCCCACAGGAATATCAATTCTTCTTTTTCCGAGTTGAGTGTAGTTGATAATAGCCTTTTTAAAAACTTCGGCATTGGGAATCAAAATATACTGCCCCTGCAAAGTTTCTAGTTGTGTCGTTCGCAATTGAATCCTTCTTACGGTTCCTAAAAAATCATTGGTTTCAATTAAGTCACCAATGGAGAAAGGCTTGCGGATACTCATCATTGTACCAGCAATAAAGTTGGAAGCGATTTCTTGAAATGCAAAACCAAGTGCCAAACCGATAACTCCGGCACCAGCTAAAAGAGACTTAACTGTTCCGTCTAGTTTTAAAATTGAAAGAGCAATAAATCCTCCGAGTGTAACAATGATGATGTAGAGGATTGAAGCCATCAAATCGCGCAAGCTGAGGTTGTCAGTTATGCGATGAGAAATGCGCTTGAAAATCTTTTTGATAAAGTTTGCAGCAACAATAAATAGCGTCAATACTAAAATTGAGACAACCAAATTGGGAAGCATTTTAACTGTTGCTGAAGCCCAATCAACTAATTTGTCTGTGAGTAAATCGTATACTTTTTCTACACTGAAATTGATATCCATAAACAGGTTGAATTTGAAATGAGGTTATAAATTCAACCGCTAGAACACTAAAAAAGTTCAAAAGTGAATGTGTTTAGATGTATCCCATCAATCGGTATGAAGCGTATCCGATCCACTCGTGGGTAAGGTAGTTCCAGCCAGCCAGTGCGCTCATATCTGGAATGAAAATACTGCTGAATGAAGCTTTATCCCAGATACTTGTGGAGTTATAATCTACTGGATATGGTGAGAGATTTAACCCTACTTTTTCAAAACAACCCAATGATCTTCTCATGTGCATGGCAGAAGTTACCAATACCATTTTTGATTGATCTAGATTTAAAGAATCAACATAATTGGCCACAAACAGGGCGTTCTCACGTGTGTTTCTAGATTTGGGTTCAACGATAATATCACTTTCTTTTACCCCAGATCTAACTAACAGTTCAGCAACTTTTAGCTGTGGGCTGTACGTTTGTTGCAGTAATTCACCTGATCCACCTGAGAGAAAAATCTTCTTGATATCACCATTAAAATACCACTGAAGCGGAATCATGATTCTATCTGCACTTCCGTTAAATTCTACTTGGTTGGTTTCAAAATTAAAAGACGAATATCCACCCAAAACCACAGCAATTTCAGTTTGAGGCGGAAGTGATTCCTTCTGCCAATCCCACCAACGTAAGCACATGTTGATGATCATTCCGTTCGAAAAGAAGTAGAAAACACCAAATGCCCACCATAAATATCTCTTTCTTCTACGGGGTTTCAAAAGAGCTAAACATATGAGAATAAATACCCAAAAGCCAGGCGTAGTCAAGAAACTCAATATTTTGGATAGGATAAAAAACATGGCAACTTTTCTATTTGCTAAATAACAGAATTCATCGCTAGATTCAAATGCTTATCTATCAATATGAATCTTTTGTTAATATACTTAATTTCGCAGCTCAATTACCCGTAAGCAAAACCTCCATAAAATGGGGCAATTATTATGAAAAACATTGAGATTTATAAGCCAAAGAACAATGTACGCATTGTAACGGCAGCATCTTTGTTTGATGGACATGACGCGGCCATCAACATCATGCGTAGAATTATTCAAGGAACCGGGTGTGAAGTTATTCACTTGGGTCACGATAGAAGTGTTGAAGAGGTTGTAAACACAGCCATTCAAGAAGATGCTCAAGCTATTGCAATGACATCTTACCAAGGTGGACACGTTGAGTATTTGAAGTATATGTATGACTTACTTCAAGAACGTGGAGCTGGACACATCAAGATATTTGCTGGTGGTGGTGGAACCATTCTTCCTGAAGAAATTGAAGACATAGAAGCACACGGAATCGAGCGTATTTATCACCCAGATCACGGTCGTGAAATGGGATTGCAAGGAATGATCAACGACTTGGTTTCACGAGCTGATTATCCTGTTGGTGAAAAATTCGATGCTACGTTAAAAGACATTCAAGAGAAAGATGTGAAATCTATTTCTCGTTTGATTTCTGCAGCTGAGAATTTCCCAGAGAATCACAACGAAATTTTAGAGCAAATCCAAAGCTTTGCCAAAGAATCTAAAACTCCTGTATTAGGAATTACGGGTACTGGTGGTGCTGGAAAATCATCTTTAGTAGATGAATTGGTAAGACGTTTCTTGTTGGATTTTGACGATAAGAAAATCGCCATCGTATCAGTTGATCCATCTAAACGCAAAACGGGTGGAGCTCTTTTAGGAGATAGAATTCGCATGAATAGCATCAATCACCCACGTGTGTTTATGCGTTCATTGGCGACTCGCCAAAGTAATTTGGCTTTGAGTAAATACGTGCACGAAGCCGTTGATATTCTTAAAGTTGCTGGATATGATATGATTATCCTAGAAACTTCTGGAATTGGACAAAGTGATACTGAGATTTTAGATCACAGCGATATGGCTTTGTACGTGATGACACCAGAATTTGGTGCAGCAACTCAGCTTGAGAAAATCGATATGTTAGATTTTGCCGATATCGTGGCAATCAACAAATTCGATAAACGCGGTGCTCTAGATGCAATTCGCGATGTGAAAAAGCAATACAAACGCAATCACCAATTGTGGGATGCCGCTGACGATTCACTTCCTGTTTATGGAACAATCGCCTCTCAATTCAACGATCCTGGAATGAATACCCTTTACGCTAAATTGATAGCGAAATTGGTAGAGAAAACAGGTGCCGATTTGAATTCGACTTTTGAAGTAACCAAAGAGATGAGTGAGAAGATTTATATCATTCCACCAGCTCGTACACGTTACTTGAGTGAGATATCTGAAAACAACAGATCTTATGATGATTGGGGACGCAAGCAAAGTGATGTAGCTGATAAGTTATACAAATTGCATGGCTCTTTAGAATCAATTGCGAAAGTAGAATTACCGCTTGATGCAACTAATTGGGATGAACTTTTAGAGGCTTCATCTGCAGATGCAAGTTTAGTAGCCTTGCTAAAAGCTGAATTCGATAAAGAAAAAATGAACTTGAACCCGCACAATTGGGATACAATTGTGAAATGGGTAGATAAGGTGAAAAAATACCGCGATCCAGTTTATAGCTACAAGGTTCGCGATAAAGAGATTAAGATTCAAACACATTCTGAGTCTTTATCACACACGCAAATTCCTAAAGTATCATTACCAAGATTCAAGGGTTGGGGTGATATCTTAAACTGGACATTGCAAGAAAACGTTCCAGGAGAATTTCCTTTCACAGCGGGTATTTATCCATTCAAACGTACAGGAGAAGATCCAACGCGTATGTTTGCTGGTGAAGGTGGTCCTGAGCGTACAAACAAACGTTTCCATTATGTGAGTAAAGGAATGCCTGCGGCTCGTTTATCAACAGCTTTTGATTCGGTAACTCTTTACGGAAATGATCCTGATTGGAGACCAGATATCTATGGTAAAATCGGTAACTCAGGTGTTTCTATCTGTTGTTTAGATGATGCTAAGAAACTATATTCTGGATTCGATTTAGCATCTCCAACTACATCGGTTTCGATGACCATTAATGGGCCAGCTCCTATGCTTTTGGCGTTTTTCATGAATGCTGCAATTGATCAGCAATGTGAGAAATACATCAAAGAAAACGGTATGGTTGATGAGGTGAAAGCCAAAATCAAAAATATCTATGATGGTTACGGTCAACCTATTCCAACTTACAGTGGCGAATTACCAGAGGGTAATGACGGGCTAGGTTTGATGTTGTTGGGTGTAACGGGAGATCAAGTTCTTCCAGCTGACGTTTACAACAAAATTAAAGCTGAAACTTTAAGCGTAGTTCGTGGTACGGTTCAAGCTGATATTTTAAAAGAAGATCAGGCTCAAAACACTTGTATTTTCAGTACTGAATTTGCCCTTCGATTGATGGGTGATGTTCAGGAATATTTCATCGACCAAAAAGTACGTAACTTCTATTCTGTTTCTATTTCAGGATATCATATTGCTGAGGCAGGAGCTAACCCAATTACACAGTTGGCATTCACGTTGGCAAATGGGTTTACATATGTTGAGTATTACTTGAGTAGAGGAATGGACATCAATGCATTTGGTCCGAATTTATCATTCTTCTTTTCCAACGGAGTTGATCCTGAATATGCAGTAATTGGTCGTGTTGCTCGTAGAATTTGGGCGAAAGCACTAGACAAAAAATACGGAGCAAATCCTCGTGCTCAGATGTTGAAATACCACATCCAAACGAGTGGTCGTTCATTACACGCACAAGAGATTGATTTTAATGATATTCGTACAACGCTTCAAGCTTTGTACGCGATTTATGATAACTGTAACTCATTGCATACCAATGCTTATGATGAGGCTATTACAACGCCTACCGAAGAGAGTGTTCGTAGAGCAATGGCTATTCAGTTAATCATCAACAAAGAGTTGGGATTAGCGAAAAATGAAAATCCACTGCAAGGTTCATTCATCATTGAAGAGTTAACGGATTTAGTGGAAGAAGCAGTTCTTACCGAGTTTGATAGAATTACTGAAAGAGGTGGTGTTTTAGGTGCAATGGAAACAATGTACCAAAGAACTCAAATTCAAGAAGAGTCGCTTTACTACGAAACTTTGAAACACACAGGTGAATATCCAATTATTGGTGTGAATACTTTCTTGAGTTCAAAAGGATCTCCAACCATTATACCGGCTGAGGTTATCCGTGCAACCAAAGAAGAAAAAGAATTCCAAATCAATACAGTTCAGTCTTTGCAAACTCGATTTGAAGATCGCTACAACGATTTGATTAAAGACTTGCAAAACGCGGCTATTCAAAATGAGAATATCTTCGATAAATTGATGGAAGTAGCTAAATATTGCTCTTTGGGGCAAATTACCGAATCGCTATTCCAAGTGGGTGGTCAATACCGCAGAAATATGTAATTCAACATTTTCTAGATAAAAGTAAAGGGAGGCAATATGCTTCCCTTTTTTGTTTTAACAAGGATTTATTACAGCATGTAATTAAGCCTTTTAATTTTGCCGAATGGAACAAGTGGATGTCCTAATCATAGGAGCAGGGCCTATTGGGTTGGCCTGTGGAATCGAAGCCCAAAAACGCAATTTATCATATGTAATTATTGACAAAGGAACATTAGTAAACTCCTTGTATAATTACCCTTTGGGGATGACTTTTTTCTCCACCTCTGAAAAACTAGAAATTGGCGATGTTCCATTTGTTTCTCATAATCCGAAGCCAACCAGATCGGAGGCTTTGGAGTATTACAGAAGAGTAGCTCAACACTTCAATTTAGATACTCGTTTGTACGAATCAGTGGAGTTTCTAGAAAAGAATGAAGATACTTTTCGCATCGTGACTTCTAAGCAGTCTTATGAAGCAAAATCGGTGGTGATTGCTACTGGGTTTTACGATTTACCACATAAGATTCATGTTCCTGGAGAAGATTTGGAAAAGGTGATGCATTATTATCGTGAGCCACATCCATTTTACAATCAAAAAGTGGCCGTTGTTGGAGCTTCAAACTCAGCCATTGACGCTGCTTTAGAATGTTATCGAAAAGGAGCTGAGGTAACCTTGATTATCAGAGGTGAATCAGTTGGTCCACGTGTGAAATATTGGGTTCGTCCAGATATTGAAAATCGAATTGCTGAAGGGTCAATCCAAGCTATATACAACGCACAGTTGACCAAAATTGAATCGGATCAAGTTTTTTACAAAGATCCATCTGGTGAACATGCAATTGATAATGATTTTGTTTTGGCCCTCACAGGTTATGAACCTGATTTTTCTTTCCTCGAAGAATGTGGTGTGGCAATAGATGAAGAAGACCATAAAATTCCAGTTCACAACCCTGAAACTATGGAAACCAATATCTCTGGTTTATATTTGGCTGGAGTGATTTGCGGTGGATTACAAACCCACAAGTGGTTTATTGAAAATTCACGGATTCACGCAGAAATAATCATGAATCAACTCGCAGAAAAGAAATAATATGAAACTGATTTCCTGGAACGTAAACGGAGTTCGTGCGGTAACGAAAAAAGATTTTTTTGAAGATGTTCAAACCATGAATCCGGACGTTTTGTGTTTGCAAGAAACCAAAGCTCAAGATGATCAAGTTCAAGAAGCGTTAGATCAATTGGAAGGATATCACATTTATTCCAATTCTGCTGAGCGCAAAGGATACAGCGGTACGGCTATCATTTCTAAAGTGGAGCCTATTTCGGTTGAGTATGATTTAGGAATTGAAGAACACGACATGGAAGGCCGTGTGATTACTGCTGAATTTGAAGATTTCTATTTGGTAAATACCTACGTTCCAAACTCAGGAAATCAATTGGTGAGATTAGATTATCGCGAAACGTGGGATGATGCAATGTTGGCTCATTTACAAAAGTTAGATGCTAAAAAGCCAGTTGTATGGTGTGGAGATATGAATGTGGCAAACAGACCAATTGATATTGCACGACCAGAATCTAACTACAACCGTTCAGCGGGTTTTACCCAACGTGAGATTGATGGTTTAGACAAGATTTTAAATGCTGGTTTTGTAGATACTTTTAGAGCTGCAAATCCCGAAACTGTTAAATATTCGTGGTGGAGTTACCGTATGGGAGCACGTAAGAAAAATATTGGCTGGCGTATCGATTATTTTATTGTTAGTGAAAGATTCCACACGCAAGTGAAGGATGCTTTTATCTTGAACGAAATCATGGGTTCAGATCATTGTCCTGTTGGAATTGAACTTTAAACGTACCACCAGTTTTTACCCTTTTCTAATTTATTCTTAGTCAAGAATTGTTCGAGCTTTTGACGCTCTTTTTCAGGTGGAAAAACCGTTACTAGCACTTGTTTGTGCTTGTATTTCAGAATGTCATTTACATCAATGATGTTTTTACGAGCTTGCAATCCAGCTTGGAGAAATGGGATGTTGTTGTTGGTCAAGATTTGTTTGCAGAGATTGGCTTTTTGTCCTTCTCCCAAAACAATAAGTTGACTGACGGAATCATATCGGTGCTCAATCCAATGATTGATTTTCAATTCAAAAAAAGCAGGTTGAGCATAGTTGTCTGAATTTCTCGATGTCCGCTCAGGATGTTCTCTCCATAAATGTGATACGAAATCAATTCCAGTGATTTGAATTCCTTTTTCGAACCACTTTAATACCAAATGATAATCTTCTGGATAAATGAGCTCGTCAAAGCCTCCAACTGTATTGAGTTGATCTCGATGCGCTAGCCAATTGGCAGAGGCTAAAACGCATTCACGATACATCCAAGCATTGAAATCTTGATTTGTAACACGTTCATTTAGCCAATACTCATAAGCTTGGTAGCCTTCGCTGATTGTTTTGTCTGAGAAGTAGTTTACTTTTCCAGTAATGATGTTTTTCGGGTTTTGAATCCATGCATCGTATAGCCATTCTAATTTTTGAGGAGGCATGATATCGTCTGCATCCATTCGGGTTATTAAATCAGCTGTTGATTTTGAATATGCGAGCTGAAGTGCGGGAATAATGCCTTTATCAGAATTTTGGTAAAACTGGATTCTATTGTCTTGTTGACTGTATTTTTTGAGGACTTCCAGAGAGTTATCAGTACTGAAATCATCAACAGCAATGACCTCAAAATTCGTATGGGTTTGATTAATGATGCTATCCAAACACGCTTCAAGCCAAGGAGCCGCATTGTAAACAGGCATAAGTATAGCGATGGATTTTGCATTCATGCTCCAAAGCTAATTCTTGCAAAAGTTTAGACATAAAAAAAGCGCTGAACTTTGTTCAACGCTTTTCAATAGTGATAATATTATTGATTAATAACGGTTTCCACCACCACGTCTGTCGCGGTTGAATCCGCCACCGCCACCAGTTCTTTTAGGGCGATCTTCAGCTTCTTTAACAACGATTGGACGTCCGTCAAATTCAGCACCGTTTAAGTCAGTAATTGCTTGACGAGCTTCAGCATCGTCACTCATTTCAACAAAACCAAAACCTTTAGAACGACCAGAATCACGGTCAGTTACGATTTTAGCAGAATCGACAGTACCATAATTGTCGAATAATTCTCTTAAATCGTCAGATGTAAGACGATAGTTTAAGTTGGCTACAAAAATGTTCATACAAAAAAATAAAAAATTAATACTAGCAATGAAATGCAAGAAAAGCTCAACCAATACTATCGAAAAAAAATAGACGACTAATTGTTAAATCAGGTCTTGAAATCATTGTGACAAATGTAAATGAAAAACAAAGCAATAAACAATAGCCCAAAAATTTTAACATTTGTTGATAATGAGTCAACATTGGTATATTGACGTACATACTCATTTATCTGATAATGAGTTAGATGTGCTGAGTTTAGTGAGTTTTGATTACACACAGAAAATACATGAAGATCAAGTGTTTTCAGTTGGTTCACACCCTTGGTACTCATCGTATTCTGCCCAAATTGAAGTTTTAGGTAAAAAATCAAATTGTTTAGCTATAGGTGAATGTGGTTTGGATAAACTTCGTGGCGAAGCACTACATGTTCAGCTTGAGACTTTTAAAAAGCAAATTCAAGTTGCTGAACAGATTGGTAAGCCAGTTATTATTCATGTCGTCAAAGCTTTTGATGAATTATTTAAAGTTCATCAAGATTTTTCACCGACCCAAGCTTGGATTATTCACGGATTTAATAAGTCTGAACAATTAGCTACTCAGTTTTTAGATAAGGGTTTTTATTTATCATTCGGAGAGGCTCTATTAAAGAGTAAATCTGTTCAGGATTATTTCGCTAAAATACCCGATAATCAGTTCTTTTTAGAGACCGATGATTCAGACATTTCTATAAAAAAAGTCTATGAAAAAGCGGCTCAGTTAAAAAACGTTTCGCTAGAAACATTGCAAGAATTACTTTCGCGCAATTTTAAAGCAGTATTTCATCAAGATGGAGAAAAATTGGTTAGAACGCGCAGAGTTATTGATTAAAGCTGATGGAGTTGAAAAACTTCAAAAAGCGCACGTTTTAGTTGTTGGAATGGGTGGAGTAGGCAGTTTTGCTTCGGAATTTATCGCTCGTGCTGGTGTAGGTAAAATGACCATAATAGATGGTGATGTTGTTGATTTAACGAATATCAATCGGCAGTTGCCAGCTTTGAACAGTACCGTTGGGAAGAGCAAAGTGAAACTGATGGGAGATCGTATTCGTGATATTAATCCGAACATTGATGTAACTGCTATTGAAGAGTTTATTGTTCCCGAGAGAGTAAGACCAATTTTAGATGAAGTTCAACCAACTTATGTGGTGGATTGCATCGATTCATTGAAACCAAAAATTTGGTTGATGGTTGCATCAAAAGAACGCAACATTCCAATTGTTTCTTCAATGGGTGCTGGTGGGAAAATGAATCCTGAAAAAATCAAAGTAGCTGATATTTCGAATACGTACAATTGTAAGTTAGCTTTCAAAATCAGGAAGAAATTGCGCAAGATACACGATGTGAAAAGTGGTGTTAAAGCTGTTTTTTCTACCGAGTTACCCGATCCTGATTCTATGAAAGTTGTAGAAGGAGTTGAGTTTAAAAAGAGTTTCTACGGTACCATTTCTTTTATTCCTGCAGCCTTTGGGTTACATGCAGCAGCTACGGTAATAAATGATTTGCTTGAAATAAAAGACTAATTGTAGCCCCGCCAGGAATCGAACCTGGATCCTAGGTTCCGGAGACCTATATACTATCCATTGTACTACGGGGCCTGAAGTAGCGCAAATGTAGGCTTATAAATAATCAACAAAAAATCCTGAAACAGTAATTGCACATACTATTTCAGGATTTCTATTTATTGTATAATTCTTATTGGTTAAGGTATATTTTACGAGATTCGATTATAGCTCCATTTGATTTTACAGTAGCAATATAAACTCCAGTTTGTATAGTAGAGTTTATTCTAATCTGATTTGAATTTTGCATGTTCTTCTGAGCAATCTGTCTACCCATTAAATCAAATATTTCAAGTGTCAGATTTTGAGTTTTTTCCGAATCTATGATTACCGTGTTATTGTAAATCGTCCAATTGATAGATGACTTTTCATCAAGGTTCTTAATTCCTGTTTGAGTATCCAAAATCCAATTGATGATTGTAGTAATTACATCGCTGTTTGTTTGCGGGTTGTCACCATCATTAAAGAAATGATTCAATCCATCGAATTCTTCAACAGTTGTTAAGTTTTGATCTAAACCATTAAATGGCGTTACTTCTGTAGGCGGCACATTAAAATCGGCATCGCCTTGTAAAACGAGTAATGGAAGATTTGCCGAATTGTAATTGTAAATAACCGAATCGGTTAAGTCAATCCAGCTTTTCCAGAATGGTTCATAAGCTCCCAGCAACGCCTGATTATTTGGCCAACTGCCATTTCGAACCATTCCCATAGCAGTGAGGATATCATTGTAATATTGATCTCCAGCAGCAGTATCTTGATTACACATATAGGCAATGTCTCTGTTTTGACGAGCCAATATGGTATCAATTGGTGTGGTGTTTCCTCCCATTGAAATCAAACCGTTGATGTCGTTTCTTTCAATAGCAACTACGGGAATGAAATTAGAACCCTGACTGTGTCCAAGCAAATAAATTTGCTCAATATCTATTGAAGGATGCAGCTTCATGAAATCCACTGCAGCAGATAAATCATCAGCAAAATCATGTACAAGAATGGTTGTAGGGTTTAAGCTACTTCCGTGAGTATATGTTCGCTTGTCATATCTGAAAGTTGCAATACCTGCTATCGCTAATGAATCAGCAATATCTTGAAACATGACTGAAGTTTCGTTAACCATGTTTGGGTATAGACAAGCTCCATTAGTTCCTGTTGGTGTAAAAGTTTCATTTCTATCGTTTGGCCCCGATCCATGAGCCATAATTACCAATGGGAATGGACCATTACCTGATGGAATTGATATGGTTCCATTCAATTGCAAGTTGCCCGAATTAAAGGTTGTGTCAGTTTGTGCTTTTGAAGTAATCGATAAACACAAAATAACTGCAGTTAAAATTGATTGTATAGTTTTCATAACATGGGATAGATTTGAGTGTAAAGTAATTGGAGCGTTAATTCAGAAACGATAAAACCGATGATAAACAAGATAATCGCTTTTGTTCCAGAGGCATTAACAGAAACTGAAAAAGCATGGTACATTAAATAGAGCATGTATATTAAAAAAGGTAATGAGAGAATTCCCATAACGATAAATGGAATTATTCCTGAAATGTCATTTGGATTTTCAGTTATGCTCTTCAGTAACTCCATTGAAGTCTCATAATTCACTCCTGAGAATAATAGCACAAGGCTCATTATTAAAAGAGGAGATCTAGCAAGTAATTGCGTTCCAAAAAGGTCAACGATTCTAAATTTCTTTTTTAAGATTATCGCAATGATTGAAAGGAAAAAAGAGAAGACAATTACATTGATGAATGGCTCGATATAATAAATCCAATTAGGCGTTTTCTGTGGAATAAACTTCAGATTCACCAATCCATTGAAATGGGCTTCTTGAGTGTTTGCCACCAAAGAAGTGATAAGTGAAAGGATTAACCCTATTCCCAAAGCTTTCTCACCAGCAATGTAGTCAAAGGGTTTTAGTAACTTATTCAACATCAGATATGGTTTTGAGTTTTTCAATAATTTCATCTAAACGGTTGCGAACCAGTGGATAACTGCGTTCCATCCATTTAGCCATTTCTTTCAGACTTCCACTCGTCAATACAAATTTCAAGATGAAATCTTGGTCTTCTCTTGAAAGCTGAAGCAAAGCTGGCATGTCGAATTGTCCCTCTACTTCAGTGCCGCAGTCGGGACATGAAAGTCGTTTTACGTTTAAATGTCCTTCACAACTCGGACACTTAGTTGGTAAATTGGGTTTTATTGTCATTTTGTTTCAAATAGATGAAACGAAGTTAAATAAAATTTAAAATAAATTGAATAAAGTTTAACTTTTGAGTGTAGATGTTTAATTAAGTCATCTTGTCAGTATGGAGTTCACTGGCACAACCTTTGACCTAATGGCAGCAGAACATTAATATCAATTAACTCAAAATATTTAGAAGATGTCTACAGGAAAGATAGATGTACAAACCGAGAATATATTCCCGATAATCAAGAAGTTCTTATACTCAGATCATGAAATTTTCTTGAGAGAGTTGGTATCGAATGCCGTTGACGCCTCGTCAAAATTGAAAGCTTTAGCCAAAATGGGCGAGTTTAATGGCGAGTTAGGCCAATTGCGCGTTGAGGTTAAATTAGATCCAGAAGCTAAAACACTTACCATTTCTGATAATGGTGTAGGGATGTCTGAAGAAGAAGTAGGTAAATACTTGAATCAAGTTGCATTTTCTGGTGCTGAAGAATTCTTACAGAAATATGAAGGTAAAGCCGAAGATTCAGGCATTATCGGTCACTTCGGTTTAGGTTTCTACTCGGCTTTTATGGTTTCTGAAAGAGTTGAAGTGGTAACTAAATCATTCACCGGAGCACCAGCTGTAAAATGGGAGTGTGATGGAAGCCCTGAATACACCATTACAGAAGCTGAACGTGCAGAACGCGGTACGGATATTATTCTTCACATCGACTCTGAATCTAAAGAGTTTTTAGAAGAAGACCGCATTGCTGGAATTCTAGATAAATACTGTAAATTCTTACCAGTTGAAATCAAGTTTGGAACGAAAACCATCAACGTAGATGATCCATCTGGAGAGAAAGACGAAAATGATCAGGTTAAGCAGATAGAGGAGCAAGTTGATAATATCGTGAACAATCCGAGTCCAGCTTGGAATAAAATGCCAGCTGATTTATCGGATGAAGATTACAAGAAATTCTACCGCGAATTATATCCTTCAAGCTTTGAAGAGCCATTATTCCACATTCACTTGAATGTAGATTATCCATTTAAGTTGACAGGAATCTTGTATTTCCCGAAATTGAAAAACAACATTCAGCTTCAGCGAAATAAAATTCAATTATATAGCAATCAGGTATTTATTACCGATGCGGTTGAAAATATCGTTCCTGAATTCTTGACATTGCTTCACGGGGTTATCGATTCACCAGACATTCCATTAAACGTTTCTCGTTCATACTTGCAAGAAGATGGAAATGTGAAGAAAATCTCATCTCACATCACTAAAAAAGTGGCTGACAAATTGGTGAACATGTTCAAAAATGATCGTGAGCAATTTGAAAAACAATGGGATGATATCAAGGTATTTGTTGAATACGGTATGTTGACTGATGAGAAATTCAGTGACAAAATCAAGCCAGCTGTTTTATTCAAAAACACAGAAGATAAATGCTTTACGATTGAAGAGTACCGCGATTTAATCAAGGAAAAACAAACCGATAAAAACGATACGTTAGTTTGCTTGTATGCGAGTAATGTTGATGAGCAACATGCTTATATTGAGTCGGCTAAAAATCGTGGATATGATGTGTTGGTATTAGACACACCTTTAACAAGTCACTGGTTGCAGCAAATTGAAATGAAAGAAGAGAAAATTTCTTTCAAGCGAGTAGATGCTGATACAGTTGATAAGTTGATTGAAAAAGATGAGGTTGTTGAATCTAACTTGACTGAAGATCAACAAAACGAATTGAAACCAATTTTCGAAGGAGTAGTTAATACAGAAACATTCACCGTTCAATTTGAAAGCTTAAACGAAAATGATGATCCAGTTGTGATTACTCGTCCTGAGTTTATGCGTAGAATGAAAGAACAACAAGAAGTTGGTGGTGGCATGTTTGGAATGGGTAACTTACCTGAAATGTACAATATGATTGTAAATAGCAATCACCCATTGGTAAGCAAAATATTGATGGAGCAAGATGGCGAAAAACGTCAATCGTTGAGTAAGCAAGCTGTTGATTTGGCGAAGTTATCTCAAGGAATGTTGAAAGGAAAAGAATTAACCAACTTCATCAAACGAAGTGTAAATTTGATCGACTAATAAAACCAATCGAATGAATAAATTAATCAAATGGGTGCTGCCCCTTTTTGCAGCGGTTTCTTTGAGCAGTTGTGGTTACAATACCATGGTTGAAGAGCGCGAAAGTGTTGATGCTGCTTGGAGTCAGGTTGAAACACAATACCAACGTAGAAATGATTTAATTCCAAACTTGGTAAACACCGTTAAAGGTGCCGCTGATTTTGAAAAATCTACGTTAACCAGTGTGATGGAAGCAAGAGCAAAAGCTACTCAAGTAACTATTAATCCTGGTGATTTGAATGAAGCCAATTTGCAAGCTTTTCAAAAAGCTCAAAGTGGAGTTTCATCTGCGTTATCTAGATTATTGGTAACTGTTGAGCGTTATCCAGACTTAAAAGCAAATCAGAATTTCCGCGATTTACAAGCTCAATTAGAAGGAACAGAAAACCGAATTGCAGTAGCTCGTAAGAATTACAACGAAACAGTTCGTGAGTATAATACTACGATTCAGAAGTTTCCGAAGAACTTTACGGCCAGTATGTTTGACTTTGAAAAAGCGGTGTATTACGAAGCTGATGAAGGTTCAGAAAACGCACCCAGAGTTGAGTTTTAATCAACTGGTTTGATATTCATTTTTTGTTGGAGGAAGGCACGTGTGTCTTCCTCTACTTTTTTGTAGTTGTCTGAAATCAAATCGCAGGCAATAACATGATATCCAGCATCTGGATAAGCCACCTTCATTTTTTTACTTTCGGGAGTGTCGAGTTCATCAAACATTCCGAGCATGGCCGAAACCGAAACTACAGGGTCTTGCTCTTCTTCATTCTTATAATAGTATCCTAAGAAAGTAGGCTGTTCAATTCTGTGAAAAACTTCCTCTTTCATTGTAAATTCTACCAAGTGTTCCAATTGAACAGCAGCCTCTAGTCGGTAGTGTGTATCCCAATATTTTTTACGTACAGAATCAGCTTCAATATCTCGGTATTTTCCTCCGAAAACAACTCTAGAGATTTCCAACCCCCACGGATCGTTTAGCAAATATGCATTAGGGTCATTGATTGCCACATTGGGCGAGTAAAGCACAATACCTGCAACCAATTCTGGATATTTAGAAGCTAAATAAAGCGCGAGTGTTCCACCGGTTGAAGTGCCTACTAAAATGACTTTTTTACCCAAAACCGATCCTAAAGCAAGAGCGTCTTGTGCAGATTCAATTAACCCGGTTGCTGTCATGTTTAGTAAAGCGTCATCCGATTTTAATCCGTGATTGTCTAATCGAGATAAATAGATATTCATCCCGAATTGCTTGGCTAAATCTATATGTGTAGGACCTCCCTCACGATGAGAAGCAGAGAAACCATGTAAATAAACTAGAGCATATTCAGTTTGAGTTTTGGCTGAATCATCATACCAAACGATTTGAGCTTCATTACCCGGTTTGGTTTTGTATTCAAACTCATTTTTTTGAACGTATTCATCCAATTGATCTATTGTAGGAACCTTTGGTAGGTATGGATCAAACTTGATGGGGTCTGGCTTTGGTCCAGACATGTATAATGAAAACAAAAGGAGTAATAATAAAAGTACGTAGGTAAATGGCTTCAGTTGAGGTTTTCTGCTATTCATATTACGAAGATATGTACTAAGCCGTTTATTTAGAATAGCTTATCAAGTACCTTTTTCATGAGCTCCAATTCCAAATAACGCAAAATCATATTTGATTGGATCATCTATATCAAATTTTCGAAGAGATTGGGTAAGTTCTTCAACTGCTTGCCAATCGTTTTGTTTGCGTTTGAGTAGACCTAATTTTCTGCCTACATTTCCGGTGTGGACATCCAATGGAATGTATAAGTCGGCTGGAGTTATGGTTTTCCAAATTCCAAAATCAACGCCATTATCAGCTGGGCGAACCATCCATCTTATAAACATATTCATACGCTTGGCACTTGATTTTTTCAATGGATCTGGAAGGTGCTTTTCTGTTCGTTTTAAATGATCATATTGAAAAAAGCGGGCTTTGAATTGATGTAAACTAGCTCCGCGATCACTTTTATCAGAAAGCATCAATTCTTCCAAACTGGAACCTTCAGTGTAGATATTTTTTAAAGCGTGTATAAAGTAGAGCAGATCATCACTATTAAAGGTGCGATGGACAAAACCTTCCATTTTTTGTAAGTCAGATTCCTGATGGTTGAGGATAAACTCATGAGGAGAATGATCCATCCAATCCATCAACTTAGAGGCGTTGTTTATGATTGTTTTACGCTGACCCCAAGCGATAGTAGCCGCTAAGAAACCACTAATCTCAATATCTTCCTTTTTCGAAAAACGATGTGGGATTTGAATAGGATCGTGTTCAATAAACCAGTTTTTCTCGTAGAACTCTGCTTTCTCGTTTAAAAAGTCTTTTAGACTTTCTTTGTTATGTAATTTCACAGTCTATTGTAGAATTGCTTTCTTGATGTTAAGGCAACAATATAACATTCGAAAAAACTATTTAGATGAACTTGAGAATGAATAAGCGTTTGGTATGATTTTGATATTAATATACTGGCTCATTCTCTTTGGATTCTTCTTTTTTATTTCAGAAAGAATTCGAGTTCTCAAAGACTCTGAGTACAAATTTTCATTGGCGTTTTTAACGGTTTATGGAGCGCTTTCTTTGGTTTTTACTTTGACCAGTTTATTTGGTGGAATTCCTCAGTTTCTAGATTATATAATTGTAGCCTTTGGATTAGTTGGAGTAGGGCTTTTTCTGAAAAACAATCACTTTCAATTTGATAAATCAAAGCTAATTGAGGTTGTTTTTATCTCCATTTTGTTTTTGGGTTGGAGCAGTTATTATCCTCGATTACCAGATGAAGGATTGTATTACAATCAGGCAGTAAGCTGGTTTCAGGAATATGGATTAGTAAAGGGATTAGGAAATTTTGACCTTTTCTTATCTCAAGGTTCAGCATTTCACATGCTTTGTGCTGTTTTCAATTTAGATAGTCTTATATATTCCAATGATTTCTCAGGTTTTTTTGGATTATTGTTTGTCATCGAAACACTGTTGCTCAAAAACAGCAATAAATGGTTTAAGCTTTTAATTCTCTTGCTTTCTCCAGTTTTATTGTTGCTGTCAACTTCAGAGTCGCCAGATTTGATCCTTATTGTTGGAGTAGTGGTGTACACCTATTCGTGGCTTACACGAAACTTGAAAAGCTATCATGCTTTAATCCTTTTGGGCTTGGTTCTAACCAAGATGAATATGCTTGTTTTTGCTGGGTTTTTTGGAATAATCCATTGGATTGAGTTAAAGAATTGGAAATATGGAGCGATCGTTTTAGCAGGATTTAGCCTTCATTTTATCAAAAGCTATTGGTTAACCGGATATTTAGCAGCACCGTTTTCTATGTTATTCCAACTAGATGCAGCCCACCAAATTCCACAAGCAGCTATAGAATATTCAAAAATCAGTGGAGTTAGA
>MDTF01014590.1_pt1 | contig 21924 bp, 19 predicted proteins | sample 811191 | NCBI WGS metagenome assembly MDTF01 (sample SAMN05326649, study PRJNA326480) | marine metagenome | isolation source: seawater | place: Southern Ocean | collected 2011
ATTTAAAAACAGAATTAAAAATTTTAGAAAATCTAAATAATGATAAGGATTTAATTAAAATTATTGTAAGCCACAGAAAAGAGTCAATGCAGAAATGTAATAAAATTTTTAAATTGGATGAAAATGGACTTAATGAAATTAACAGAGATTTTCTATAGATTACAAATATATTTATTAAAAATGTAGTTCAAAAAGTATTAATACAATAAATAGAGTAAAAGTTTTAAATGAAAGTAAATTAAGAATATAATGACTAAAGTTGTAATCCTTTGTGGCGGTTTTGGAACACGAATTGGACATGAAACAAAATATAAACCTAAACCAATGATAATAATTGATAAAAAACCAATGATTTATCATGTAATGAACATTTACAAAAAATTTGGCTTTAATGATTTTATACTTGCAGCAGGGTACAAACATCAAATGATTGAAAGCTATTTTAAAGATAGCAAGGAATTTAATGTAAAAGTAGTGAACACTGGACTTAATACAGAGACTGGTGGAAGAGTTTTAGCAATTAAAAAATACATCAAGGAAGATTATTTTTTTATGACTTATGGAGATGGCTTATCAAACGTTAATATTGAAAAACTTTTAAAATTTCATAAAAAAAATAATGCAATTGCAACTCTTACTGCAGTTCACCCACCTGTAAGATTTGGTGAAATAAAATTTAATAAAAAAGATATTAAAAGTTTTGTAGAAAAGCCCCAAGCTGGTGTTGGATGGATTAACGGTGGATTTTTTGTTTTGCATAAAAGAATATTTGATTATATTTCTAGCAAAAAAACTGTTTTTGAAAAAGAACCAATGATTAATTTGACTAAAAAAAAAAAATTATTTGGTTATAAACACGAAGGATTTTGGCAATGTATGGATACTGTAAGAGATAAAAATTATTTAAGAAAAATTATTAAGATAAATAAATCAACATGATTGAATTATTAAAATTTTATAAAAATAAAAGAGTTTTAATTACTGGCGTTACTGGCTTCAAGGGTGCTTGGCTATGCTTAATGCTTAAAATGTTAAATTCTAAGATTCTAGGCATAGGATATAGGCCTAATAAAAATGAAATTCTATTTAATGAATTAAAGTTAAAAAAAGATATAAGCTTAAAATACATAGACATAAGAGACTATAAAAAATTAAAAAAGATTATTAAAAATTTTAGTCCGCAGATTGTTTTTCACTTAGCAGCACAACCATTAATATTTGAATCTTATAAAGATCCAGTATCAACAATTAATATTAATGCAGCTGGCACATTGAATCTTTTGGATATACTTAGAGAGGTAAAGACTATTAAGTCAATCGTGTGCATTACATCTGACAAATGTTATGTAAACAATCATTCTACCAAAGGATTTATTGAAACTGACCGACTAGGTGGAGCAGACCCATATAGTGCATCCAAAGCATCAGCTGAAATAATAATAAATGCTTATAAAGAAAGTTATTTTAAAATTAAAAAAGTTGGAATCGCATCAGCAAGAGCTGGTAATGTTATAGGTGGTGGAGACTGGTCTCCAGATAGATTAATACCAGATACGATTAATTCATTAATAAACAATAAAAGTATTTATTTACGAAATCCAGGTTTCAATCGTCCTTGGCAACATGTTCTAGAACCTTTGAATGGATATTTAGATTTAGCAAAGAAACTATATAAACAACCAAATAAATATTCAACCTCTTGGAACTTTGGATCAGAAAAAAATACGGTTACATCAGTCTATGAAGTTGTGAAAAAAATTATTAATATTTGGGGTTCAGGAAAAATTAAAATTAAACATAACCAGAAGTATTATGAGCAGAAAAATCTACAATTAAATATATCAAAAGCAAAAAAAATATTAAAATGGGTACCATTTTATACAATTAACCAAGCTGTTAAAACAACAGTAGAATGGTATAAAAATGTTTATTTAGGAAAAATTACACCAAGAGATGCAACTATAAATCAAATTATGGAATATTATGAAAATGTTAAAAAAAGCAAAAAAAATTCCACTTAAAAAAATATATAATAAATCTGGAGATATTATTAAATATCTAAATAGAAAAAATAAATATTTTAAAAAGTTTGGGGAAGTTTATTTTAACGAGATAAAAAAAGGATATGTAAAAGGTTGGAATTTACATAAAAAAACTTACTGTTTAATAACGGTGCCATATGGTTCAGTTATTTTTACATTAATGGATTTTAAAATGAAAAAAAAAATAACCTTTACAATAAAAAGACAAGATCCATCTTTATTAATAATACCACCCACTGTTTGGTTTAATTTTAAATCTACAACAAAATATTCAATAGTTTTAAATTTAATTGATGAAATTCATAATGAACAAGAGACTTTAAAAATACCTTACAAGAAAAGAGCTGAAAAATTCTAATAATATAAATTGTTTTTTATATAAAAATTGTTGAATGCAAAATAAAATAGAACACATATTTTTTTCCAATGGATATAGAGGTGGTGCATCCACTTTTATTAATGATCATATTAATCATTTAATAAAAAAAAGAAAGAATGTATCGTTAATTGATAATCATCCAAATAAAACTTACGACCAATTAAATAGAAAAATTCGACTATATAAGAATACAGGGGATATAAAAAAAATAGATAAGATCTTGAATAGTGGAAATAGTAAAAAATTTTTATTTATAACAAATTATGCTTTTATAATAAAATATTATTTTGTATTAAAAAAATTTAAGCAAAAGAATAATAAGATAATTCTTACACTTCATAGTGGTTTACTTGAATTAACTTTAAAAAACTATCTTGCTGGTTTACTGTTTTCTTTAATATATAAAAATATTGACTTTTTATTTTTTGGCTCTTATTCAGCTAAAGAGTGGTGGCACAAAAAATATCCCTGGATGAAAATTAAAAATTTACCAGTATTTTACAATGGAGCTAAATGTCAAAAAATAAAAAAAAAGAAAAAATTAAGTAAAAAAATTACTGTAACTTTTGCTGGAAGGCTTGAGAATGAAAATAACCCAATTTTTTTTTTAGATATAGCTAATCAGATTTTAAAAACAAAAAAAAACATTTTTTTTAATATCTATGGTGACGGAACATTGTTATCCGATCTAAAAAAAAAATATAAAAAAAGAAATATTATCTTTCATGGATGGGTTAAAAAAAAAATAATCTTTAAAAAAACAAATTTATTGATAATTACTAGTCCGGTTAATAACTATCCATATGTTGCTTTAGAAGCAAAAAGTCATGGTATACCAGTTATTTCCTGTAGCAAGGGTGATATAAATAAAATCATTAAAAATGGTATAGATGGATTTATTAAACATACTGATAGTGTTGAAACAATGATTGCATTAATAAATAAAGTTTTTAGAGATTATCAATATTTTAGCCACAATTCGTATTTAAGAAGTTACAAATTTGACATTAACACTTCCTGTGAAAAATTTTGGAGAAAGATAAAAATTGAAAACAATAATCTTAGGTAAAAGAAGTTATTTATCAAATAAGTTAAAATTAAAAATACCTTCTTCAACAGTATATAACGTAGGTGATTTTAAGAATTTTCATTTAAAAAATAAAAAAAAATTTAATTTAATAATTAATATTTTTTATCCTACTTCACAATTGTCTGAAATTAAAAATTATCAAAATTTTTTTGAATTAAGTATTAAAAACTTAAGTTTAATATTAGACCAAATGGATCATAAATATATTAACAAGATAATATATACTAGTAGCTCGTCAGTGTATGGGTCAATTAATGAGAATCATTATTCAGATGATGCTAATAATCGTCAATTGTATTCATCCGCTAAATTATTAAATGAAGTGGTGCTTAATAATTACTGTAAGAAAAATAATATACAATTAATTGTAGCAAGACTTTTTAACATGTATGGACCAAATGAAAATTTTTCAATAATTCATAAATTAATTAAGAGCATTAAAGATAAAAAAAAAATTGTTATTTATAATAATGGAAATTCTACAAGAGACTTCATACATGTTGATGATGTATGTGAAATTTATTTAAAACTTTTAGGAGAAAAAAAATCTAATATATATGACATTGGGTCAGGCAAGGGTACACGAATTCAAGATATTTTAGATTTTTTAAATATACCAAAAAATAAAACTATTTATAAAAAAAATAAAATTAATGAGATAGGTAGCTCTATTGCTAATACATCTAAAATACTTGCAATATTTAACAAAAAAAAATTTATCAAAATTGAAGATTATTTGATCAAAATAAATAAGATTAAAACCAAAAACAAAATTTTAAATAAAATTGAGAAGGAACATCCTAATACTATAAATAATCATTTAAATGGATCCATAATTTATGGTTGTGGTTTTGCTGGAAAAAGGATTGCTAAAAAACTAATTAACTTAAATGAAAATAATGTAAGTTATTTTGTTGATGATGATTTGACATTAGTTGGAAAAAAATATTTAGGTAAAAAAATTATTTCAAATCATGAACTATTAATTATCTCAAAAAAAAATATCATATCGAATATTATAATTGCCATTCCTTCTATGGATCATGATCAATTAGTTAACCTGTATACTAAATTATTTCCATTAACTTTAAATATAAGCACACTACCAAATAAACATAATTTATTAAAAAAAGACAAAGTAATTATTGATGACTTAAAAGAACTTGATTTAGGAGATATTATAAAAAGAAAAATTTTTGATGTAAAAAATAATTCTATAAAAAACTTTAGAAATGAGTCAATTATGGTGACGGGTGGTGCCGGATCAATCGGATCTGAAATTTGTCAGCAAATAATGAGATCCAACCCAAAAAAATTATTAATTGTAGATAATTCTGAATATAGTTTATTTAAAATCAAACAAAAAATAGGCTTAAAAAAAAATATTCAATACATATTACTAGACATAAGCAATCAAGACGAAGTTGAAAAATTAATCAAAAATAATGACATCAATTATATTTTTCATGCAGCAGCCTATAAACATGTAAATTTCTTAGAAGAAAATTTAATCTCAGCTGTTAGGAATAATATATTGACAACAATTTCAATGTTAAAATCAATAAAGAATAGCAAAATTAATCTAATTATAATATCAACGGATAAAGCTGTAGAACCAAGAAATATATTGGGTATGACCAAAAGAGCATCAGAGATAATTTCTCTATCAATGTCTAATGAAAATTATTATAAAAATACTAAAATTACTGTAGTTAGATTTGGTAACGTTTTTGGGAGTGCAGGATCTGCCATTGAAATTTTTAAGAATCAAATAAAAAAAAACCTACCAATTACGTTAACAGATATTAAAATGAAAAGATTCTTTATGAGTATACGTGAGGCATGTAATTTAGTCCTTCAAGCATCACAATTTAAATATACAAGTACTATTTTTATATTGAAAATGGGTAAACCAATTAAAATTATTGATATTATTAATAAAATATTTAATTTATTGAGAGTTAAAAATCAAAAATTAAAGATTAATATTATTGGTAAATTTAAATCTGAAAAACTTGATGAAAAATTAAGTAATAGCAGCCTTAAGGATACCAAAATTAAAGAAATTAGCATTACAAACGAAAAAATACCAAATCCAAAAAAAATTCAAAGATTTTTAAATGATCTAAATTTTTACTTAAGAAATTTAGATGAAAAAAAAATTGTTAATCTATTAAAAGAATTTACTCAATAATACCTTAAATGATAAACGGATTAGATAATTATATTTTTACTAGCCCTTTATCTATATTGAATTCATTTATATTAATATTAGGAATTTATAGAATTGGCCTTGATACACAAAAATTAATTCTAAATAATTTTTTTTATGTGAAAAAAAATAATGATATATATTATTATTCCTTTTTATTTGGTATCTATATAGTATCATACTTTCTGTATGCTATTACGATTCTTCAGTGGGTAAATTTTTTAACATTTAAAATAATTGCTATAATAATTTATTTTTTAGGTTTATTATCAATTAGTAACTTTTTAATTAACAAAAAATTTTTTATAAAATTCAAAAATTTAAACTATTATTTCAATATAATATTATTAAGTTTATTTGGATTAATGTTGATTTCATTATCTCCAATAACACATGCTGATTCAATTAGTTATCATGTTGGGTCTTCTATAAACATATTAAATACCGGAAGTTTTGACACAGAACTGTTACCGATGACATCTAAATTAGCTTCAATAGGAGAGTTAATGATAGCACTTGGTTTTGCATTAAAATTAGAGCAATTCGGAGCTTTGCTTCAATTCACTTCATTATTTTCTTTAATACCATTGTTTTTAAGAAAAAAAAATCCAATTAATTATTTAATTTTATTAATAGTCTTATTAACACCAATAACTATTTTTTTAATCAGTTCACCAAAACCACAATTAGTTCAAAGTGTTGCAACTCTTTTAATTTTTTCTTTTTTGTTAAAAGACTGGATTAATTATACTAAAATTCAAACTAGAATTATTTTTTCAATAATTATTTTTATATTGGCAATCAATGTATTAACAAAATACTCTTTTGTAGTTAGTTCATTTATTCTTTATTCATACTGCTTATATCTAATGTATAAAAAGGATTATTTGAAAGATGCTGTTATTATATCATTAATAATTTTTTGTATTACAATTTTACCAAGCTGGATTCATAGATATATTTATTTTGACACTCTTTTCTTGAATCTATTGTTAAGTCCATTGCCATTAAATATATATGGGTATCAAGAACTTTATAATTTATTGTCACCAAATACATTTAATATTATATCATTAATTTTTCCTAATGACCTAGGTAAACTGTCAACAAGCTATGGAATATCATTATTTTTAATTTTTTTTATAAAGAGAAGTTCATTTAACAAATATAAATTTTTTTATTTAATGATATTTGTATTTTTTTTTATCCATTATTATTTAGGGTCAAATTTATCAAGATTTTTTTATGAAGGATATTTATGGTTGATGTACATATTGATAATAGGAAAATTAAGAACTAATAAATATTTTAGTGGGTATAAGTTAATATTAAAAGTGCAAATATTACTTGGAATTTTTTTGGTTTATATTGCTGCGTACACATTGTTTCCTGGCTCCATAAACAAAGGCTTACGAGATAAAGTAATGACAGATAATGCAAATGGGTATTCATTAGCCAAATGGGTTAATGAAAATGTTGCAAAAAATGATAAAATATTAACTCCTCACACAGCATTTTCATTATATAATAACAAAACGTATATACTAACTTTTACAAAATTAATTGATCTTAAAAATAAAAAATCATTAATTTATGCAACATATTTAAAAAAGAATAAAATAAATAAAATTGTATTTTTTGGGGATGTATTAAGCGATGAAGTTAATTTTAAAATGTTTGAAAAATGTTTAGGAAAAAGACAAGCGTACAAAAAAGATGTAGGAAGAAAAGTTGGGAGAAACCCATATAATAAAGGAAAAAAATATAATGGTTGGATTTATGAGCTTAATTATAATTTACTACCTAGCTGTTTACTTGGGTAATTTTAAAGGCTTGTTTTTTAAAAAATTACCAGAATATTCTCTAAGATCATCGCTATAGCAATTAGCATAGGAAGGATGTTTCATGAAGTTAATCAATTCTCCAGATTTAATAGAAAAACCAAAACTTGCAGATATAGCTTCTCTAGCTTCACAAATGTTGTTATTTTTATAATTTATATTTAACAAATCATAATTAATAAACCAGGGAATTATATTAAATATAATAATTCCATAGATAATTTTTTTTCTTAGATGAGTAAAAAGCAAAATATATATAAAAATTAAAAATGGGTTTATCAATAGTATTTTTGTCGGTGCTAGAAAATACATTAATAAGTTAATAATAACTATACTCCAAATTATTTTTTGATTAATACTTTTTAAAGAAGTTAAAACTCTGAAATTTATTAGGAAAAGTATAATTACAAATATAGAAGAAAATGGACCAACCAATTTATATATCTTAAAAATAAATCTGGGGAAGAGGCTAATAAAAGTAAGATCTGGTCCGCCATACCATCCAGAACCAGGAGAGCTGGAAGCAGTAATAAATGGAATACTCAAAAAATCTAAAGTGAAATTATTAACATAAAACACTGGAACAAAAAAAGTTAAACCAATTATTGTTGTTAAGCTCAAAACTAATAGGAATGAATTAAATTTTTTTATGATCATATTATTATGCAAAAAATATATTAAAATTATAGGGTATATAAAAATACAAAAGTTTGCTCTAGAACAAATAGTTATAGCAAAAAAAATAGATGAATAAATAAATTTATCTTTTTTTAAGTAATATAGTGCAACCGAAAAAAAAAATAAACCAATTGGATAATCAATTGTATTTGTATTTTCAAATAGAAGAAAAAAATTTGATGAGATTAATAAAAGGAATAAAGCAAAATTTGAAATATGCTTTTCAAAGAAAGTTATAAACAATATATAAATTGCGCTAAAGAAAAAAATAAAGCTCATTAAGTTAGATACAGGTGTGCCAAAAAAATAAGCAGTGGAACCCAATAACATCTCAGGTATTAAGTGTCCATATGCACCTCTAGAAGGGTGATAAATGCCTAAATCATTAAAATCCAAAAAAGATAATAACAAACTATATGAGTCCCCATCGGAAAAATTAGATCCTCTAGTTATGGAGATATAAGAACCAAATAAAAAAATTGAAAAGATTATACCAACAGAAAAGTAGTAATTATTATTTAATTTTTTTAGCATAAACTCTTATTTAATTTTTTAAAAAGATTAATAAAAAGAAAAGTTGTTTTAATAAGGCGTAAATTAGAATTGGCAATAGTATGATATATCGTTTTTTTAAAATCATTAGGGCAAAATAATGGAAATATTTTTTCAAATTCATAAATTAAATATAATAATTATATTTAAGTAATATAATAGATAAATTAATGATAAAAGTTTTTTTTATAAGTTCAGAAAATAATAACTCCTTTGGTGTTAATAGGGTGTTATACGATCTTAAAAACTTCTTAAAAAAAAAGTGTTATATTAAAAGATCTAGTAATTTTTATGATTTTATAAATACGGAATATAATATAATTCATATACATGGATGCTGGAAATTATATATTTTTTTTTATTTTATTTTATCAAAAATAAAGAAGTTAAAAATAATTATTTCACCACATGGCATGCTGGACCCTTATTCTCTGAATCAAAAAAAGATAAGAAAAATAATTTTTTGGCATTTATTTCAAAAACACATATTAAAATTTTCAGATCAAATTATTGTTAATTCTTTAAATGAAAAAAAGAATGTTTTAAAAATAGTAGATCATAAAAAAATTATTATTATTCCACATGGCATTAAATTTATAAAACAAAAATATGATAGAAAAAAAAATTATAATAAAAAATTGAATTTCGTTTTCTTTTCCAGAATAGATCATGTTAAAAATCTTGATAAATTAGTAAAAATTTGGATTAGTAACCCATATTTTGAAAACCTTAAATTATCAATATATGGAGAGATATCTGACCATAAATATTTTAATTTAATTAATCATAAAATTTCAAAATATAAAAATATTAAATATTATGGGGCATTAAATAAAAATAAGATTAAAATATTAGCTAAATATGATGTTTTTATTTTTCCCTCAAAATCAGAAAATTTTGGCTTAGTAGTTTTAGAAGCTATGGCAGCTGGATTGTATATTGTGTTAAATAAAAAATTACCATGGAAAAACATTGCTTCTGAAGGATTTGCATCATTAATATATTTTAACAATACTAATCTAACAAAAGAAATTAAAAATTTAATAAAAAGAAAATCTCAATTAAGAAGTGTTAATTATTTCAATAAAATTAAGATGTTTCTTCATAAAAATTATAACTGGAAAAATATCTCAAAAATATATCTTCTTAATTATAAAAAATTGTTAAAATAATTTGTCTCAAAAATTCTTGTTAAGTATTTCTGATAGGTACTTGAAAATATCTATATTTGAAAAAGTAGGATGAAGGGACCATAATGCTATAAAGAGGTAAAAAAAAATAGTAATAATTTTATTTCTAAATTGATTTATCATTGTAAAGTTAAGTAATAAAAATAATGTCAAAATATAAGATAGTGTAGTGAGTCTAATTATATTTTTACCTGTTACCAAAACACCACTTAGTAATGGCTGCAAAATAATAAGTAAACATATTATAATATATAAAAAATGCTTTGGATTTTTAGGTAATGAAAAATTTATTTTTTGTAGTTTCCTAAAAATAAAAAAATATAAAAATAATGGTAAAAAACTCAAAAACGGAAGTAATAAAAAAATTAATTTTTGTTTAATAGTATATTCTTGTAAAAAAAATCCAAATAACCTCATTTTTGGAGAGTATTGTTCCCATCTAAAGTTTTCTCTATCGAACGTCTGTGACGAATACTGATAATTGATTAAATAAATCCCAATAAATAATAATATTATAAAAAATATTTTTTCCTTTTTAAAAGAAAATTTTTCTTGATAAATAATTTTAGTTAAAATGAAAGCTAATATTATAGCCACAGATGTTTGACGTGAAAAAAATAAAATTATCAAACTAGAAATTAAAATTTTCATTTTGTTGTTTTCAAATGAATATAAAAATAATGTAAGACCAAAAAGGAATATAAGATCATTTAGAACAGTAGGTACGGCTATATAAAATCTTGTGATATATGGGTTTAAATTTACTAAACTTAAAAAAATTAATATTATATTTAAATTAATTTTTTTTTCTCTAAGTGTTAAAATTAAAAAAATATTAATTAATGCTAATAAAACAAAAACGAAAAATCTATATATATAGTATACATCGAGATTTAGTAATTTAGAAAAAAAACCAAAAATATAATAAAAAAAGAATCTTTCAGAATGTATAGGTTGAATTTCTTTTGTAGATATTTTTGGAAAACTATTTGAAATATCAATATAATTTCCTCCATCAGCACCACCAAAAATTAAACTTTCTTGATAACCAAAATATTGATTTGTTAAAAGTATAAATAAAATTAAAAAAAAATAATAAAAAATAATTTGAGTTTTGTTGTTATATTTTATCATTTTCATAATAACCTATTAACCAAAATTTTGCCATCACAAACCAATCTATCACGGGTCTAATTTTTGTATAATTTTTTTTTGATGGATAATTCATACTAACTGATATTTCTTTAGTTCTTATGTTTTTATTTCTTAGAACTTTGCCATAACTATAATATTCATAACCATAAGTGAATAATTTTTTTTTAAAAAAAGTTTTTTTATAATTTTTGAATATATTTATTTTAAAACCCCTATATCCACATGTCGCGTCAGTAATGTTGTAATTTAAAATTATTTTTAAAAAAATAGAAAAAATTTTAATTAATATAATTCTATAAAGAGGATTATTTTTATGCGTAGAGTTTTTTAAAAACCTGCTTCCAGATACAAAATCATAATTCAAAACATATAAATATTTCAAAATTTTACTTATATATTTTGGGTGCATTTTTCCGTTTCCAGCTAAATGAATAACACTGTCATATTTATTCTTCTTTGCATGTAAATAACCAACAATTAATGCATAACCAACACCATAATTTTTTTTTAGATTTATAAATTTAAATTTATTTTTTTTTATTAAATAAAATGATTTATCAGTAGAACCATTATTAATAAAAAGATAATTCACATTATTATTTTTAGATTTATATTTTTTTATTTGATTTATAAGTTCAATAAGTTTAGTATCTTCATTATAAACTGGGATTAAACATAAAGTTTTCATTAATTAACAACTACACAAAATTGAAAAATAATCAAATTGGAATTATAGGACTGGGATATTGGGCAACAAATATTATCAATACCCTCGAAAAAATGGGTTATAAAAATATCCATTGTTTTGATATTAATAAAAAAAATGCCAAAAGCCTTAAAAAAAAATTTCAATATATCAAAATTTATAAAGATATTAATGAACTTGTAAAATTAGATTTATTAGGAGTTATAATAGTCACTAATACAAAAAATCACTTCCCTATAGCAAAACTGTGCCTTGAAAATAATCACAATATATTCATTGAAAAACCAGTAACAGACAGTTCTACAAAAATAAAACAATTAATAAAATTAGCTAAACTTAAGAAAAAAAAAATAATGAGTGGTTATATCTATAACTATAACGTTTACATCGAATATATCAAAAAAATTTTGACAAAAAAAATTCTTGGTAAAATTAATTATGTTAGTTTTGAAAGAGGTAATTTAGGGCCAGTTAGGAGTGACATTTCTTGTGTATTTGATTTAGCTGCACATGACATCTCAACTTGCATTTATCTTTTTAAAGATAAGATAAAAATAATAAATGCTTTTGGATTAGATTTACTTAAAAAAAATATTTATGACATGAGTACTATTGTTTTAAATTCAAATAAAACAAGAATTGAGATTAAATCAAGCTGGCTTAATCCAGAAAAAATAAGAAAAATAATAATTGTAGGTAGTAAAAAAATGTTATTATTTGATGAAATGGATAGAGTTAATCCAATAAAAATTTATAATAAATATGCTGAATATCCAAAAATTGATTCTTTTAATAAAAAATTTTTTACACAAGAAGCAAATATTTATTTTGGTAAAACTTTTTTTCCTAGAATAAATTTTACATCATCATTAACTTTGGAAATGTTGAGCTTTATTAATTCTATTAAAAAAAATAAAAAGCCAAAAACAGATGGTGTATTTTCTTTAAAAGTTATGAATTTAGTAGAAAAAATTAATAAAAAAATATCTTAAATTTTATTTATTATCTTACAAATCTTAAGTATTTCATTCTTTTTTAAATTAGGATCTATTGGCAAACCTATTCCATATTTAGAAAAAAATTCAGCATTTTTATATTTTTCATTTTTGAAAATATTTTTTACTGCTTCAAGTTTGTGTATAGGTGTAGGGTAATACCTCCCAAATTGAATTTTATTTCGCTTTAATTCTTTTGTAAGCTTTTTAACTTTTTGAGTTAGTATAACAAACTGATGATATACACATCCCTTAGATAAATTTAATAATTTGATATTTTTATTATTAATTTTTTTTCTATAAAAATTTGCATTATTAAATCTTTTAGAATTATTTAAATTCAATTCTTTTAGTTTATTATCCAGTATAGCTGCTTGAATAGTGTCTAGACGACTATTGTAACCAACAATTTTATGTTCATACTTTTTAATACCACCAAGATTTCTTAATCTTAAAAGTGTATTTCTAATTTTTTTATTATTTGTTGTAATTATTCCTCCATCACCATAAGCGCCGAGATTTTTTCCTGGATAGAAACTAAAACACCCCATGCTGCCAATGGACCCTGCCTTAGATTTTTTTTTTAATCCATATGAATAGTCATAAGCACCGTGAGCTTGTGCTGCATCTTCGATTAAAAATATTTTTTTATTTTTAATTATTTTTTTTATTTCTTTAATATTGCAGCATTCACCATACAAGTGGACAAGAATTATTGCCGCTGTCTTATTTGTAATTTTTTTTTTTAAATTAATTGGACATATAGTTGGGTTATCTTCCTGAATATCTACTAGGATAGGTTTTAAATCAGCTCTTAATACTGAAAATAAAGTTGAAGCATATGTTTGTGCAGGAAGTATTACTTCGGAATTTTTTTTTAAATTAAGAGCCTTAAGTGCAAAAAAAATAGCATCTGTTCCACTATTACATCCAACTGAGTATTTTACATTGCAAAATTTAGCAAAATTTCGCTCAAATCTTTCAACTTCATGCCCATTAATAAAATTTGCTTTTTTGAAGATTTTTTGGATATCAGTGAGATTTTTTCTTAATAATGAATTATCAGCTCTTTGTATATTAAAAAATTTAATCATAACATCATATATAAAATAAATGACTTTATATCAAAATAAAAATAATTAATTTAACTTTAGACAAAATAGCTTTATTATAAACACAATGAAATTTAAATTAAAAAAATCAAAAATTAAAAATGTTAAATTTGGAAAAAATGTAACAGTAGTCGAGCCTGTAAATCTATATGATTGCACAATTGAAGATAATTGTTTTATAGGACCATTTGTAGAAATCCAAAGTAATGTAAAAATTGGTAAAAATACAAGAATCCAAAGTCACACATTTATATGCTCAAATGTTACTATTGGATCATACTGCTTTATAGGGCATGGTGTAAATTTTGTTAATGATAAATTTATCAACAGTAAAACTATTAAAAATTCTAAGAATTTTTTAAATACTAACGTAGCCAATAAAGTCTTGATAGGAAGTAATGCAACTATATTGCCAATCACGATAGAAAATAATGTGATTATAGGAGCTGGTTCAGTAGTAACAAAAAACTGCAAAAAGAATAAAGTTTATTTTGGTAACCCAGCAACAAGCAAAAAAATTTAATTTTTTAAATCAAATAAAAAAGTAAATTAAAATTTATCTTTCAATAATATAATTATTTAGAACTAAAATATCCATTTTTGTTCTAACAAAACAATCAATTGCATTTTTGTGATCCATTACAATTGGCTCATTTTCATTGAAAGATGTATTAAGTAAAATAGGAACTTTTGATAGCTTATAAAACTCATTAATTAATTTGTAAAAGTTTTGATTAATATCTTTGGTTACGGTTTGAACTCTTCCAGTTCCATCTATATGTGTTACAGCAGGTATTTTATTTTGTTGTTCTTTTTTTATGTTTTCAACATGAGACATGTAGGGATTTGAAAAATTATTATCAAACCATTTATTTTTTTCTTCGTATAAAATAGCTGGTGCGAATGGTCTAAAATTTTCTCTTCTTTTTATTTTTAGGTTAATTATTTTTTTTATATCAGGGTTACATGGGTTAGCTAGTATTGATCTATTACCTAATGCACGAGCTCCAAATTCCATTCTATTATTAAAGTAACCTATTATTTTATTTTCAAAGATATGTTTTGCTATTTTTTGATTTAGAAGATCAATACTTTCATATTTTGTAATATTAAATTTTTTTAGATCAGAATTATGTGTTATCTCTTTTTGAATTTCATTATTATTGTAGCTTGGACCGATGTAAGGTGAGTATAGATTTTTTAATTCTATATTATGGTCTTTATTTTTTATTACATGGAGAGCAGAACCAATAGAACCACCAGCATCGCCTGGCGCATAAGGTATATAAATTTTGTTAAATAAATTACTTTCAAACAGCTTTTTATTAGCTAATGAGTTTAGAGCACAACCTCCAGCATAAACCAAATTATTAGAAAAATTTAGGTCATGGATTTTTTGACAAATTTTTAATAATTGTTTCTCAAATATTGCTTGCAGAGATGAAGCAATATCTTTTTGAGTTTTAATATATTCATTATCAGTTTTTTTATTTAAATTTAAAAAATTCTCTATTTTATTATTTAAAATTGTATTTTGTTTTGGAGAGCCTGAAAATTGGTAATTAAAATTTTTATCAGTATGATTAAAAAAATCTAAATTTAATTTAAAATTATCAATATCTTTAAAAATTTTTTCTTCTATTAATTTACTATAAATAGGTGAACCATATGATGATAGACCCATAACCTTGTATTCATCACCATAATTATTAAATCCTAAATATTGTGTAAAAGCCTCGTATACTAAACCTAATGAATCTGGAAAATAAGTTTTATCAATAATAGAAATTTTATTATTTTCACATTTTGCTATTGCAATACTGCAAAAATCACCAAAGCCATCTATTGAAAGACCAATAGCTTTTTGGAATTTAGATGGATAAAATGCTGAAGCTATATGTGACAAGTGATGATCAATGAAATGAATTTTTAAATTTTTAGAAAAAACTTGTGGAGAAAATTTTTTTTCAAGAGTTTGTTTTAAGCTTATTTTTTTTTTTAATCTCTCATAAATCTCATATTTTTTTTTTCCACGAATATAGTTTTTTAAAAAAAAGATGCCCTTAGGTAAAATATTAGATAATGGATTGGAGTTTATTGAGATATCTGTAATTTCATTAATTGAAGTGTCTGTGTAATTTAAGCAATACTTAATAGATTCTATAGGTAAGCCTGCCCAATGTTTTATCCTATTAATTCTTTCTTCCTCAATAGCAAACAGCAATTCACCGTCTTTAATTATACAAGCTGACGAGTCAGCATGATTTATATTTAGACCTAAAACTATGCTCATAATCTTTAGATTTTTTTAATTAATTTTTTTTGAAATTATATCAAAAATAAACCATTTTTTGTAATTATAATTATCCAGTTTAGTATTTCCAATTGGGTGACCACCAATCCATCCCTGGTAATAAACAAACCCATCCAATTTTCTTTTTTTAGCCTCAGTATATAAGCCATGTTTTTTTAAAACATAAATTGGATCATTGATGAAGTTGGATGATTTTATTCGAATTAAATTTTTAGAAATATTGAAAGCAAATGCAACAATTATTAATAAAAAAAATATCTTTTTATTAATAATAGCTCCATTCTCACTAAAGTACTTCAAAAATAAAATAAAAAAAAATAATAAAAAAACATGGTGAGACATTCTAATTACAGGTGTTTTTAGAAAAATTAATAATAATGTAAATATAAAAGTAATTATTAATGGGAATAGGGTAATTATCTTTATATTAAAATTTTTATTAATTGATTTTTTAAAATTTAATATAGTAATTATAAAAATTAAAATAAGCAGTGTAGAAAATTCAATTAGTTCGTTGGCATTTCTTTTTATCCATGTTTCAATCCAGTGAAAATTTTTGATATATTCACCCTGTGTGAGATCACCATTATATTGAAAAAATGATTTATTAAAAACTTCAAGGTTAAAGTTTAAAGTTTTAATAGATTGAATTTCATACCATGGTAATTTAGCAAAACATAGCGATTCAACAGGATAGATTAAACACCCACTTATAATTAAATTTTTAGCAAAATAAAATAAATATATCAAACTCAACAAATAAGTTAGAGAATTTTTTAAAATTAATTTTTTTTGTTTAATAAGAAAAAAAACTGTTATTGGAAGAATAAGAGAAAAAACAAAAACTATCTTAATAAAAAATAAAAAAGTGCAAAAAAAAGATAGTAATAAAAAAATACAAATATTAAATTTATCTGTTTTGTTATTTTTGATATCTAAAACTACATGCTTTATATAAAATAATATTATATAAAAAAAAATTAAAAAAGCCGATCTATCAATCCCAAATTCTTTTAACCTTGTGTATTTTGTTAAAACAAAAATTAAACAAAAAAAGAGAATTGGTAAATAAACAGTTTGTTTTTTGTTTTTTATTTCATCAATAATTTCAAAAAAAATAAAATTTAAGAATAAAAATAGAATTAAACCATTTAAAATATGAATATCCTGCAATCTTGAATAATCAAAGTTAAGATAAGAATGAAGAGTCAACCATATAGAAGAAAACCCATACATAAGATGTAGTGAATTGAGGCCCACTATATAGTTGCCTGTATCTGAATTTATAATTGAGCTGTAATGGTAGTGATGTAAATCATCAGAAAACAAACTTCCATAAATACTAGTTAACGTTAAAAAAAATATTGAAATAGAAATATAAGAAAATAAAAATTTTAGATGTTTAATTTTTTTAAAATCCAAAGATAAATAAATTAATATAATTATAATATTTAAGTAGACTACTAAATTGTTAAGTGGGATTAAAAAATTAATTATTTGTGCAATAAATCCTGTTACAATCAAACCCACAATAGACTGTTCAAAGTTATTTAAGTTTTTTATATTATTAAAAAAAAAATCAAGAAAAATTTTGCCATTAAAAAATGCAATAAATAAAAAGATAAAGTAACTTGCAAAGATACTGGTCATTTATTTGTTATAAAAAAAAGTGTGAAGTAAAGTGCAAAGCTAATTATAAGAGAAAAAACTGTAGACATAATGTAAGTCAACATAAATGGTATAGCGCTTATTGTGATGTAAATTAAAAAAATATATTTCATATTAATAAATTTAAGTAGCAGATGATGTAGATGAATTTTATCTCCTTTAAAAGGAGATTGTTGTTTATATATTCTCTGTAACGAAACTCGAATTGAGTCTATACCAGGAATAAACATCAGCAAAAATATTTCATCACATTTTATTTGCCCTTCAATATTGTAGGTATAAACAAAGTAAGAGCCAAAAATTATTGAAAGCACACTTGAACCATTGTTACCTAAAAAAATTTTATTTTTAATATTGAAAAATAATACAAACGCTAATGAAATAATCATTGAAAGCATAAAATAATTTAGTTCATTGCTTTTTACTAAAAAAATAATGGACCAAAATATACACAACGAAATTGCCACACCATTAATACCATCCGCAAAGTTAAGAAAATTAAATAGAAAATAAATACTCAATAAAGTAAAAAATAATCCACCTTGATTTAAAAAAATTATCTTTTCAATATCCTTGAACACAAATTCATTTATTATTAAATTTTGGTCTAGAGGTAAAAATATTAATAATATAAAAATTATAATAATTGTTTTTTTTAGAGGACTTAGTAAATATTTATCGTCATATATACCGATTAAGAAAAAAGAAGAATAGAGTATTGTTAAAACTGCAGATAATTTGAAACTTATTTCGGATACGTAAGTCAAATAAAATAAATTAGTTATTGTAAAAAAAAATATTATACACCCACCCAAAAGAGGTATGGGGTTTGTATGAATTTTTCTTTTATTGTCAGGATAATCTAGTATCTTAAGTTTAGTTGCAATTTCTAATCTATAATAAATAACAATTAAGGAACAAAAGATTAAAAAAGTGTTTAAAAATAAAAATTTCATTGTAAAAGTTTAGTTATAATAAATATAAAATGAATTTAGATGTAATCATACCAGTTTATAACGAAAAAAAAACTATTGAAATAGTAGTTAATAAGGTGCTTCAATATAAAGAGTTAAATACAAAAATTATCATTGTTGATGATGGTTCAACAGATGGAACACTGGATATTATTAATGATTTGAAAAAAAATCATCCAAATAATATTAAGGTTTTAAGCCATGATAAAAATTTAGGAAAAGGAGCTGCAATTAGAACTGCATTTCGAAATTTAGAATCTCAGATAGTTTTAATTCAAGATGCTGATCTTGAGTATGATCCATCTGACTATCCAAAACTTCTTAATCCAATAATAAACAATCAAGCTGATGTTGTATATGGGTCTAGATTTTTAGGAGGGCAACAAGTTAGAGTTTATTTATTTTGGAATTATTTAGCTAATAAATTGTTAACATTAACCACAAATATATTAGTGAATATGAATTTTACAGATATGGAAACTGGATACAAAGTTTTCAAGAGGGAAGTTATTGAGTCCATAGAAATAGAAGAAAATTCTTTTACATTTGAACCAGAAGTAACTATTAAACTTTCTAAAAAAAAATTCATTTTTTATGAAGTGCCAATTTCATATTATGGAAGAAGTTATCAAGAAGGAAAAAAAATAAAATTAAAAGATGCCTTTCTAGCTTTATATTGTCTCTTTAAGTATAGATTCTTTTAATGCTTCAAACAAATTACAAAAGTAATATTTTTTTTTTAGATTGGGCAATATTTCTATTACCCATTTCTATGATTATAGGTAATGCAGCAATTAATATTAATTGTGTAATAATTGCTTTACTTTTTTTACTTAACACAACAAACAAAAAAAACTTAAGTTTCTTAAAAAGACCTAAAATAATTATTTTGCTATTTATATTTGTTCTTTTTTTTTCATTAAATATATATTTTTCTGTTCACCCAAAAATTTCTCTAATTTCTTTTTTTGGAATAATAAAATATATATTTCTTGTTTTGGCATTTCTTTATTGCTTTAAAAATGTAAATTTATTTATTCATAAATTTTCAAAATTGACACTGATTGTTTTGATTCTTGTTTGTTTGGATGTGCTAGTGCAATATTTTTTTGGAGCAGATGTATTTGGTCACAAAATACAGTCTGTTCATGGATTAAGATTGAGTGGACCATTTGGAGATGAATATATTGTTGGATCATATATTAGTAAATTTGCTTTAGTATCATTATTTTTTCTTAATAAAGAAAAAAAAATTTACGAATATCTATATTTATTGTTTGTTCTTGGAATTGTTATATTAAGCAATGAAAGAGCAGCAGCAATAATGTGTTTTGCTTCAATAGTTGTTTATTTTTTACTTACACCAAATTTGAAATTCAATGTAAAATTAATAAACCTTTCTGTCTTAGGTATATTAATCGTTATTTTATTTAATATTAATGCACAACTAAAAGAGCATTTTATTAAAAGAACTTTTCAACAACTTGGATTAATCCAGGGTAATACAGATTATAAACATAATTCTTTTTGGGACAGCAGGTGGGGTGCACATTTTTTAACGGCTGCTGAAATAATTAAAAACAAACCAATTATAGGTTCTGGACTTCACACATTTAGAATAGAGTGTAAAGAGCAGATATATGAAAAAATTAAATCAGTTCGTATAGATGAAAGATGTAATACTCATCCCCATAATTTTTATCTTGAAATTTGGTCTGAGCTTGGAACTTTATTTTTTATATTTTTTATTATTTTTAATATTTATTTTTTATTTAAATTATTTAAAGTTTATTTTTTTAATAGAAAATACCAACAAGATGCATCAATAATAATTAGTTTATATTTCATGTTATTTTTTCCAATTCAAACTACTGGAGCATTATTTTCCACATGGAATGGTGTTATCTATTGGGTAGCTATAGCTCTATGTTTAAATCTTTTTACCAAATCAGCAGAAAATTAATTATTAAAATATTTTAAACTGGTTTATTTTCTGTATAATTTTAGAAATAATTGTTACTAATGGAAAATAAAAATATTTATTTGCAATTTTATAATCTTCATTAAATTTAAAAAAAATATTTTTAAGATTTGTGCTGTCTCCACCAATTCTCATTTTACATATTCTTTTTCTAATATATCCCACCTTCAATTTTTTATGTAAAATTCTTAGTATGAATTCATAATCTCCAGAAATTCTATAATTTAAATTATATTTGTTTCTTATCAATAATTTTCTTTCAATAAATGTCGTGGTGTGGGGTGGCATCCAGCCATACCTTAATTTTCTCTTACTAAATTTTCCAGAAATCCATTCTCTTGTAATTCTTGATTTTTTTTTATCTATAAAGACACAATCACCATAGAGAAAATTACAATTAATTTTTTGAATTTTTCTAGAAACATGTTCCAAAACATTAGGTGAAAAATACATATCATCTGAATGTAAAATTCCCACATAATCACCTTTAGTCAAAGATATTCCTTTATTCAAAGAACCAAATTTATTTTTTGACCTATTATCAAAAAAAATATTATATTTATTTTTATATTTATTTTTTAAATTTAATAAAAATTTTTCTGTACCATCAGATGATGGTGAGCAAACAATTATAAGTTCTTTATTACTATATTTTTGATTGTTATATGATTTTATTGCATCCCTTATGAATGGTAACCCATTCTTGACAACCATAATTATTGATAATGTTATTTTTTTCATTGTTAATTTAAAACTATTATATAGAATTTTTAAAATAAAACATTGGGCACATAGTTCATTGGTAGAACGCTGCGTTGACATCGTAGAGGTAGTAAGTTCAATTCTTACTGTGCCCACCAAAAAAGCCCATAAAACTAATATTATTAAATCTAATTTACCTATTTACTCTTAGATATAAAGTGAGTATAAGGCACTGCCGGTGATTATTGCGAAGGGGTTATACCCGATCCCATTCCGAACTCGGAAGTCAAGCCCTTCAGCGCCGATGGTACTTTGTCTTAAGGCACGGAAGAG
>MDTF01010847.1_pt1 | contig 21916 bp, 2 predicted proteins | sample 811191 | NCBI WGS metagenome assembly MDTF01 (sample SAMN05326649, study PRJNA326480) | marine metagenome | isolation source: seawater | place: Southern Ocean | collected 2011
TTCTGATAATAGTCAAAATGGCCAAACATTATATGAATTGAATTTTTCAGAAGCAACTATTTGTGATATATTAATTGTTGGTGGTGGTGGTGGTGGTGGTAAAACAGATGCTGGTGGAGGGGGTGCTGGTGGTTTAATATATGAAACAGGGGTAGAATTAAATGGAACTTATAATATATCCGTTGGAAATAAAGGATTAGGTAGAGTATTATCAGGGTCTGTTGGTGGTGCTGGTAATAATGGTGAAAATTCATCATTAATTGGAAATGGTATTTCACACATTTCAATAGGCGGTGGAGGTGGAGGAAGTGGTTATCCTACTGATGTAGAAACTTCAACAATAGGAGGAAGTGGTGGGGGTTTAGGTACAGGTGATAGAATAAGAAATATAGGACATACGGCAACACAAGGAAATCTTGGAGGTTTAGGTAAAGCATCTGGAAATGGTGCGGGTGGTGGTGGTGGGAGTGGCGGAATTGGTGGTGATGGTCCTAATGGAAATGGTGGAATCGGAACAAATATTAATATAACAGGGACTAATATATATTATGCTGGTGGCGGTGCAGGTTCTCATGGAAATACTATACCTGCATCATTAGGAGGAGGTGGAACAGCACAATTATCCAATGCAGGTGGAAATGCTACATATTATGGTAGTGGTGGAGGTGGAGGAGGTGGTGGATATGGTAATGGTGGTGATGGTTTTGAAGGTATAGTAATCATACGAAAATATTTAATTTCAGATATATATATAAGAGAATATAATATATTAGAATTATATGGTGGGGGGGGTGGTGGTAGTGGTGATCCAGGAAGTGATTTAAGTGGGGAAAAATTAAAATATTATGATAATGAAAATGGAAGTATATGGAATCAACAAGAAAATATATCAGCTAATTATTTATTAAAAGTAAGAGAATATCCATCAATATCTAATAGAACATTATTACAATATTCCGAAGAAGAATTTACAAGTAATGATAATAATGATAATGTCATTTATTTAAAATCTAATAATGATTATTCTAATGGCAAATATAATATTACTTATTCAACTATATATGATGGGAAAAATAATTATATAAATGATTTATTTAATGAAAATAATAATAACTGGAATCCTGTACAAATATTTAATGAAATATCAGATAATTATGGAATATGGGCAGATAATAATTATAAATATAATGATGGTTTATTAAGAGATAGTGGAACAGAAGATAATATTACTATTAAATTATCAACTCCAATTATATTAGAAAAATATGAATTTAATTGTATATTTGATGAATTAAAAAATATAGTATATATGCCTAAAAATTATACTATTAGTGGTTCTAATAATAATGTTGCTTGGTATAATATAATTGTTGAAAATTTAGTTCATACAGATTTTGATAAAACAAATAAAAATTATATTAAACATTTAGAAAATACTGATAGAGCAACTAATTATAAACCCTTTTTATATTATAAACTAAGTATTAAACAAATTTTTGGATATGATAATGTAGATAAATATCAGGTATGTGAATATTGGTACTATATTGGTTTAACTGAACCAGAAACTGGCACTAATATTACTAATATATTTGATAATAATTTAAATATAATGTGGAATACTTTATTTCAATATAATTCTAATGATGAAAGTGCATTAAATTGGGTTAATATAGGTACTAATTATCAAAATGGATTAAATATTAGTAATACATCAATTGGAAAAAATTTTAAAGAATTATTATTGATTGATAAACAAGATAGTACAATGACAGAAATTCAATGGAAAGCAGTATGGTCTGTATTAGGATATCAAAAAATATTTTCAAGAATTGACTGGAATACTAAAATGTCTGAAGATAATCTCGATGAATCTGATTATAATGAGTTACGTAAAGATGTTTACAAATTACCTTATGTAACTATTGATAATATATGTTTTGTACCAATTAAGAAATTAATATTATCAAAATCAGATCTTATAAATATGAATCAATTATTAAGTTTAAAATGGATAAATTTAGGTAGGACAACACCAACTGATTCAAATATGATTTTAATGACTGGTGATGATTTTGTAAATTTAACAGATTTGTATTCTAAATTAATTAGTTATACAACTAATGGTGAAATAATTAATTTAGAAACAAGTGATTGGTCTGATTATTATAATAAAAAATTATCATTTAACCATTATATTAAAGTAGGTGATTATTATTTTAAACCCCATACTAATATTAATGCAGGTGATTGGTTTAAAATAGGATTGTTGTATTTTATAAATGTTTTTGATATTTCATTAAATATATATGGTGGTGTGGCGATCAATAAATTAAGATTATACGGAACAGAATATAATAATAAATATGAAATAGAAAATGATAAATTATTTAATCATATTAATTCAAAAATTATACCAAATTTTATTAATAATAAAATACCAGATAATGATTTTAATATAACAAATTATATTCCACTCGGTTTAGTTTGGGAAAATATAGGAACCGAACCAGTTAGTAATGGAAAATTAATTACTACTAATGATGACCATGTCTTATCTATATATTTAAAATATAGAAATACTATAAGTCAATATGAATTAACTGATATGCTTACCAATTATCCATTAGATAATCCCAATGACCCATTTGATGATACTTCATATATTAAAGTATTAATTGATGATATTAATAATTATTATATACCAATTGGTAATAAATATGATATATTTATTATTAAAAATAATAAATTATATTCATTTGTTAATTATATTAATTATAGAACTGGTTGTGATGGTGGAGATGGTAAAAGTATAGTAACTGATAGTGATAGTAATGAATATAATATTGCACAACATTTTAATATTAATGATATTGGTGATGGTCCTTATTATATTGATGGTGAAAAACATATATATTTTGGTGGAGGAGGTGGTGGTGGAATGGTTAAATGGGAATATAATTCAACTACAAAATTTGATGAATTGCCTTATGAAAATAATACAACATTTTATGGTAAAGGGGGTAAAGGGGGTGGAGGTGGAATAATTAATTTTGATAGAACATCTGTATCTAATACTGAATATATTAATTCTTATGTTGGTAAAAAAGATACTGGTGGTGGTGGTTGTGGTGGTTTAGATAAAGATGGCATTAAAGGTGATGGTGGTTCTGGTGTCGTAATAATTAAACTTTATATAAATAATGATAATATTATTTCAAAACAAGGAAGGGGGTCATCAATAACACATAATTTAGATGCTATATTAAATACTGGTGGAGGGGGTGGGGGTGGTGTAATGTATAATAATTATAATACATTATCAATAAATCAACAAATATATAATAATTATTCATATAATAATAATCCATGGTCGGAAGGTGAAGGTAATATTAAATATGGTTTGATATGGGATGAAATTCCTGAGTCTCAGAAGAGTGGTGTGCAAATATATAATATATTATTTGAATCTCATATTTATGAAGTTTCTACACAAAGAATTAAATTTACATATAAAGAATTTAGTAAATTTAATATTAGTCTTCAAGAAAACGAAGATTATTTTATAAAAATTACAATTTCTGATAAATGGTATAAACCAATTAAAAATATACCAAATAATATATTAAATAATTATAATAATTCTATATCAATTGGTGGTTCTGGTGGTAGTGGTATTGTTATTTTAAAATATAATAAAGATAATAATATTAGTGAAGTTGGAAAACCAGGTGATACATCATATGCCATTAAAGTAAATGATATTGAAAATGCTAAAAATACTATAATATATAATGATGATGATAATACACTTGATATCAGTGAAAGATTAAAAGGAAAATCTGAATATAATAATCTATTAGGAAAAAATATTAATTATGTTACGGGATTGAAATGGATTAATAAAGGTTTAGTACAACCATCTGATAATGGTATTCGATTATATAATGATAGTATAGAATATCAATTAACAAATATAAATGGAGAAACAAAAACATTTACACAAAAACAATGGAATGATTTTGGTATTGAAAATCTTCAATATAATAGTTACATAAAGGTTGGTAATAATTATTTTAAACCAATAATTGAATAATATATCTTCTTTCTTTTTTATATAAATAATATAAAATATTATTTATTACCATTTCTTATCATATCTTTTATTTTTTTTATTTGTTTTTTATAATGTTCTTGTGGCTCTTTTAATAATATGAAATTTAATAATAATTCTACCATATCTTGATATTTTTGTGTTTCTATATTTGTACATATTACTTCTTTATTTTCTAATGCAAATTTTTGTATTTGTGATGTTTTTTCATTAACTAATTCATCTGCTATACTATTTAAATCTTTTAATATAAATTCGTCGTCTATTTTTATTAATGCATTTGTTTCGTTTTTATATAAAATATTATTATTTTCTGGAAATTCTTTATTAAAATGTATTTCTTCTGTTAATAAACGTGGAATATCATAAGCATTTTTAAATATTCTTAACATTTTTTCGTAATTTAGATAATCTAATCTTTCATTGCCATAATTATTTATATATATATTAGTTGTAATATTATTTTGATTTTCTAAATTTTCTATATTATTTTGTGTTTCAATATTATAATTTGTATTTTGATTTTCTATATTTGTATTTATATCATTTGTATTTGGTTTCCTCGCATATATAATACTTCTTGGTTTACAATTATTTTTAGCTACATGTCTTGATTTATTATGTCTATTTGTAAATGATATCATACATCTTGGACAAGTTAAATCATCTAAACCATTACATTTTGATTCATGTTCAAATAAATATTTTTTTGTTTTATAGGTTTTATTACATTTTTTACAAATAAATTTAGGGATAACATTTTCTTCACTAGGGATAACATTTTCTTCACTAGGGATAACATTTTCTTCACTAGGGATTACATATTCACAAATATTTTTATTATACGTATTATCATATTTATGTTTAGCATTATGATGTCTTATAAAATTGTAACATTTTTTTGTTGTATAATTGCATTTATCACATTTATATAATTTAATTGAGCAATTTTCAGACATACTATTATATAGTGCATTTATTTTTATATATGTATATATTTTATATCAGAATTTTAAAGTTGCTCAGTTGCTCATTTTAAAATGCTCAGTTGCTCATTTTAAAAATATATTATATAAATTAAAATATTAATATTTACATTTAATAAATATATATATATTATAAATATAATAAACATTTGTTATGAATATGATTAGTAATTTTATATATATCAATAAATAATATTAAAAATATATAAATGATATAATAAAGTAGATTTGATTACTATATTATTATAAGAATGATTTGTAAATTTTGAAATAATAGTTATATATATTAATTTATAAATAAACAATACTAAAAAAATATAATTTTTGCTTTGGGATAACATTTTCTTTGCTAGGGATAACATTTTCTTCAAATGGGATAACATTTTCTTCAAATGGGATAACATTTTCTTCACTAGGGATTACATTTTGTCCACTTGTTTTTTTGTCATTATTTTATTGATATTATAGTGTATAATTATGACAATGATGTGTATTTTTTCATTAATAATTGAAAATCTTAAATAAATAAATTTAAAAATTCTATAAAAAGTGAGCTATTTTTGAGCTCTTACTACGAATGGTTATATAATTATAATATAAATATTGAAAATGTTATGAGAAATTGCTCACTTGCTCACTTGCTCACTAGGAAATATTTTTTTGAAAATTTTTTTACGAAAAAACATGAATATATTCAAAACTTGAAAATAAGAAATAAAAATATTACTAAAATGCAGAATAAAAGAATTGTATAAAACCACAAAAATCATCGTGAAATGACGTAAGTTAATATTTTATATTATTTTATAAAAATAAGAGAATTTACTATTTTATAATATAATATTATCTTATTAGTATGATATTTAATACAATTTAAAAATATTAAATAAGTTAATTAATATATATATTGAAAATATCAAGTTATAATCATCTTTTATAAAAATAGTACATTTCTTAATAAATTTAAAAATTTTTAAAACCTTTTATATTATTTTATAAAAATAAGGAAATGTACTATTTTATAAATGGAATAATTATATTAAGGTGTTAATTTTTTTTTAATATTATATTTTAATTTCTTTTTTTTTTAAATTATTAACATCTAATTGTAAATCTTGTATATGTTTAATCATATATGGTATTAAACCATTATAATTAATTGTTTTATAATAATTATTATCTATAAAATAATTATTTTTAATAAGATGTGGTAATATCTCTTCAACATCTTGTGCTATTAAACCGAAATTATCATTATTAGTATCAATCCATTTATAACTAATAGGAATTAATTTCATTAATTCTTTAGAATATTTTAACGATTTGATATTTTTTTTTAACTTAAAATCAGATGATAATGTTGTAGAAAAAGAAACAATATCATAACGACTATATAAATAATTACAAAAAATTAAACCTGGATTATTATTAACATTATTAATAATATTAGTAATATCACTTGATGATGTAATATTATCTGCTAAATTTAACTGATAAGAATTATTAAATCTAATATAATTTTTATTAAAAGGATTAATATCAATAATATTCTGATAATTAAATTGCCAAGAATTATCAATATATTGAATAAATCCATAATTATTAGAATCATTTATAGTAGGATTAGTTAAAGAAGTATAGGGAAATTTGAAAGAATAATTATTTTCATCTTTAAAACCCAAATTAAATTTATCATCATATATAGTAATATTTACATTATTAAGTTGATTATTTTCTGGTAAATGTTGAATACCTAATTTATTATCAGAAATGGTAATTGTTTTATTATCAGGAATAGATTCTAAATATTCATTAAATGTAGTATATGGAGGATTAATATCTTGAATATTATCAATATGTATATATCCATTACCATCTAAATCTTTTAAGGAATTTTTATTATAATCTCTTAAATTTTTAATAGTAATATTATTAGTTATATTTTGATTGGCAAAATCCGAGAAATCATTTTTAATATCAAATGTAAAATCTAAATTACTCATGTAAATATCATTTCCCAATTCACTAATAGTTTGTGGAATAAATTTTTTATTAGAAATTTTGTCCCAAGAAATTTTACCATCTAAATCTGCATAAGTTGTAGGTATAATAGAACCTATTTTCCAACCATCAATATCATTATATTTTAATAAACCTGTTGTAGAACTAATATCTTTATAAAATTTAATAATTAAAATACCACCATAACCATTACCACCAATTAAAGTACCAGCACCACCACCAGAACCATAATATGTTGCATTATAACCATTACCATTATTATTACCATTACCACCACCACCTAAACCACCAATAGAACCATTAATATAACCACCTCCACCACCACAAATATAATTTTTTTGCAAAAGAAAATAATCTTTTAAATTATAATCAATTTCATCAATAATAGTATTAGAAATACCAGTACCACCATTATATGAATGGGAAGATATATCAGTACCTGCTCCACCACCTCCTAAATTTTTACCATTATTAGCATTTATTGTAAAATTAGTAGAAGTAGTAGGTCCAGATTCAATATAATTATTGTTATATGGAATAAAGTTATTATTTAAAGCATTACCTGGTATAAAACCATTACCACCACCACCACCACCACCAGAACCACCATCAAGACCACTTATATTATCAGAACCACCAGCACCACCACCTTTAGCTCTAAAAATTTCATTTCTAATAGTAGAAGGAATTGTTTGAGAACCAGAATTATCAAGACTTATATAATTATAAATATAATTAATTTCATCATTACTAAGAATATAATTATATAATCTAAAATCTGAGAAATGTTTAGTACCATAACTATTGTTAAAATATCCACCTAATTTAAAATAAGTATTTTTTTGTACATCAAATGTATCAACAATATCAGAGAATATAGTATCTTTAAGATCATTCGCTTCTAAAACATCACATTTTAAATTATTAATATATATATTAGGAGAATTAATAATACCATTAGTAATATTAGACATTAAAGTAATATGATTCCATTGATTATTAATAGTATGTTCAATTTTATCAATATAAGAATTGTTATTAATTTTCCTACACCAATAAATATGATTAGTATTATGGTCATATTTAAGAACATTTAAATCAAAAGTATTATAATTAATATTTTTAAGATATCCTCCAAAAATATAATTAGTATTAGAAGTAATTTTAAACCACAATGTGATAGTATATACGTAATTTAATAAAATATTATTAACATATTCATTTAAATTAAGATAAACACCTTCTTCTAATTTTAAACAAGTAATATTATTATTAGATAATATAGTTTCTCTAACAAATATATAATTATCTGTAAAGTTTTGTTGAATATTAATATTATAATTATTATAATAATCATTTAGATTATTATTTAATTTATAAATAATTTTTATTTTATCAGCAGAATAACCTGTATCATCAGTCGAATAGCTTGTATCTAATTCAATAGGTGTTGATGGAATAGCTAAATAAGTATCATTTCCATTAGATGCAGCATAAGAACCATTACTACCAGTTCCACCTTTACCAATATTAATAATATAGTTACCTATATTGAAAATATAATTTTTGTAAATTATACAACTACCTGAACCACCACCACCAGTATATCCACCACCACCACCACCAGCAACAATTAAAATATCAGCTGAAACTTGTTTAGATATATTTAAAGTATGTATAATAGAAGTATCAGTATAATTATAATATATAAAATCATCATGATGTATAATAATATTATCATATGAAATCAAATCAGTATTAAAATCAATATTATTGGGAAAATTTAAAGATTTATATGGAAATTTATATATACCATTAGTTTTATGACCAACATTAATTTTATTATTTTCAACTTTAATATTTTGACCTTCATAATTATTAGTGATAATAGATGATATAGAAACTAACTCATTAGATTCGTTAAATATAATAGTTTCATTATCTATTGGTAATGTATTTTGTGTATAATAGTTAAAATTACTTAAATAACTATTAGTAAAATATCCTTCAAGATATGTAATATTATTAAAATTAGAAGTTTGTATAAAGAAATCATTTTCATTATCAAAATGTAAATTTTCACAATGGATATTATTAGTTGTAGTAATATTACCATCATTATTCATATAAATAATATTATTTATATTGAATTGATCTGTATTTATAACATTATTACTACTATAATAATTACCATATGTAGTTAATTTATCAGTAAAATATGAATAATTAATAGGATTATTATCAATATTATGAAATGGTACTTTTGAAATAAAATCATCTTTAATAATAATTTTTTTAGTATTTTCATTATAATTAAAAATACTTGGATTAAATTTAGTAATATTACAACTTGTATTAAAATAATCTAATAAAGTTGAAGATTTATTAAAATCCATTTATTTATAGAACTCTATTAATAAAATATTATTTAAATATTATAAATAGAAACATCTATATATATTAATGGAATTAAACATCAAACCTAAATTTATTGACTATTTTAATACAAATTGTAATATTACTAAATTTGAACCTGCAAATTTTGGTTTTGATGAAAATACACAACAATTATATATTAGAGAAGATTTTATATCTGGTTCGACGGAAGAAACAGAAGCTATAATTGATATAAATAAAATAAGTGATATTCCATTTAATATTACAAATTCAAGTAATATAGAAATTAATAATAATTTTATAACAAATGATATATATACTAAACAATTAATAATAAATAGTAATATTTTTTTAAATGAAGATGGAACTATTATAACAAAAGTATTAGATACTACTGGTGATATTATATGTGATAATATAAATATAGTAATAAATGCAAGTAATATAATAGGACAATTCTTATATAGTCAAATAGCAAACGAATATGTTACTGAGAATGAATTAAATACATATAATTATTTAAGTCAATCAGAATTAAAAATAGATAATAAAACAATAAGATATATTAATGATAAGTTATCATCCGAAATAATACTTGAAAATACTAATCATTCGGGTCAAAATATATATATTGATAATAATAAAATTAATGTTGGTGATTTATATCATACGACAAGTAATAATTATAATCATTTTAATTATTTATTACCATTTACATCATTGGCTGAACCTAATAATTATAAAATATTAGATAAAGATGAAAATTATTTAAAAATATGGTATAAATTTGATAATAGTAATAATATAGGAAAATTAACATCAAATAATATTGAAATAGAAATAATATCAGAATTGATAGGTAATCCAATAATAGATATTGAAAATAAATTATTCGATATAGGTTCTATAAAATTCAATGGTATAGATAATGGTGTATATATAGAAAAAAATAATAATACTTTCTTTAATACATTTTATAATATAGATTCTGATATAATTATACCAACAGGAATAACAATATCTTTATGGATTAAAGCTAATTCTAAAGGAAATAGTGATAGTAGTAGAATATTTTATGGTAGTAAAAATGGTATAAATATAAATGAGTCTTCTTTTCAAATATTATTTCAACCATCAGATGAAGAATATCATTTTGTTATTAATAATGAAAATTTTATAAATTTTAATACAAAAACATCAAATATTAATTATTTAGAATGGAATCATATAGTTTGGATAATTGAACCAAATTATTTAGGAATATATACTGAACAGATTCATAATTGGAAAATATACATTAATGGTACAATTTACGAATCAAGTACAAATAAATATTATCCAATTATTACAACTGATTACACATTTACATTGGGTTGTACATCAATATTAAATAATAATTATTATTTTGATGGAAATATTGATGATTACAGAATGTATAATACAATATTAACAGATGCGAATATATTAGATTTATATAATCAAAAAAATACAGAACAAGAATTAAAAGGTAATTTAAGATTTGATAAAAATATTCAAGATTGGATAATTACTGATTTAACAAACGATTCTCTATATATTACAGATTTTAATATACCTGAAAATTTAAATGAATTAAATGGTAAAATTACATGGGATATGATAAGTGATGCACCTATTATTAAATATACATATAATGATTTTAAAGATAAAGGACAAATTTCATGGTATGATATTAAAGATGTACCAATAATACCTACAAAATATCAAGATTTAGAAGGTAAAATTAATATAAATAATTTAGATATTAAATCTAAAATTTATACTGATTTTTCTGAACTTGAAGGAGAATTTGATAAAGTATTGCATTGGAGTAATATTAGTGTAGATAATCCAGATAATAAACGTATAAATGAAGATATTGAAAATTTAACTGGTATGTTTGGATGGACAAAAATTAAAAATTTACCAGGTAATAAATATCCAAATCAATTTAATTTTAATGAATTGAAACCTTGGTATTCTGGTATTACTTTTAGAGAATCAGAATCACCGGATGGTAATATTAGTATTGGAGATTATAATAATGATTTTGAAGAATGGGCTATACCTTTTTCACCAGAAAAAGTAGAATATTATCTATTTATAACAAGAGATAGTGAATATTGTAGTGATTATAAAGATAGATGGATAGTTATAAAATCAGAAGAATTGCAAGATAGTTCAAAATCTACATTTACTTATTATAAAACATCAGGTGGGGAAATAAATGTAAGTGTATCATTATCCTCTACTATTGAAGTAATTGCAAAACCAGCTATTAAATTATCCAATACAGATAATGGTAATTCATATATTACTAATTCTATAAATAAATATGAACCAGTATATGATTATTATTTATATGCTCAAAATTCATATTCTAATAATGATTTAATTAGAGGTCGTCCACCTGTTACTTGTGAAGTATTTATTAAAACTTCACAAGATAATAGTATAAAAGATAGTTATTATTTAAATTCAAATTTAAATATTGAATATAATATTGATAAATTATTAGGTAATATACCTATCGATAATGATACTATTGCTAAAATTGATAATGATGATGAACTTTATAATTTAATATCTAATAATACAATATATTATTCGGCTACTACATTAATTAATAGTATAAAATTTAAATATTATATAGGACATTGTAATCGTTTTATGGAAATATGTAATGATATATCATTCTATGGTATTGGAGCTTGGGGAATTGGTAATAGGACTGGTAATGAATTCGAAAATACTATAGATAATAATAGTGACATAACAGATAATATTATTATAAAAAGTATAGATGGTAAAAATTCAGAATCAATAACTGGTTCTAATAGTATTAATAATAGTATATATAATATTGGTGACAATGAAAAATATATAAAATTTACATTTAGTGGTTCAGCTAATAAACCTAAAATTATTAATTTAACATCATTTAGTATATTTTTAAATTATAGATTACTACATGATAATTCTTATTATTCTAATTATAATGAAGCAGGTACATTTAATTTAATTATTGATGATAGTCATACATTACTTACCTTTACTATGTTATTTGAAGATATTATATTTGATGATGTAGAAAAAATAGCTTATTTAAATTATAATATACATCCCCTAAAAAATGTTCTAATAAATAAAAATATTCCTAAAAAATTTGCTGGTAAAAATATAACAATTGATAATAATAAAATAAATGCTGGCATTTATGATGTTGATTCATCTCGTTATGTTTTACCATTTTCCGATTTATCACAACCTACTGAAATATTTAATAAAGAACAACCAATTATAACATCTAATTGTGTTTCTATCAATCCTATCAATAATACAAGTAGTAATATAATTTTTAAATATGATAAAAATATATATGGTATTTTAGATATTGATAAAGATGATTTAAAAGTACATTATAAATTCAATTCTAATAATAATTTATCAACTAATGATATTTCTATTATTAATAATTATTTTGAACATACAAGTATTATAGGTAATGAATATAATATATTAGTTTTTAATGAAAATAATAAAATTAAATTTAATAATGATATTAATGATATTGATGTTTTATTAGTTGGTGGTGGAGGTGCTGGAAATTTAGCTGGTGGTGGTGCTGGTGGTATAATTGCATATAAATTTGATGCTATTCAAAATGATATTATTGATATTTATGTTGGCAAAGGTGCATATAAATCATATGAAAATGGTAGTGAATCATATTTATTAAATGATAAAATATTTGATAAATATAATAAAATAGCTTATGGTGGTGGTTATGGAGAAATTAATAATATTAAATTAAATCCATTTCCAACATTTAAAAATAATAATAATGTACCATTTGTAGCTTTTGCTAATAATTATAATTATAATTTCAATTCCTCAAGAAATGGTGGCGAATTTGGTATAAATTATAATACAAATGAATTATATGATAAATATTTTATATCTGTATTTAAATATGACAATGATAGAAGTAATAATGATTTTACAGAATACGATGTCAAATTTAATGAAAATGCTATAGTTGAATTTTTAATAATAGGTGGTGGTGGTGGTGGTGGACAAGGTAGTTCTTTTAAAACAATCGGACAAAATAATCATTATGGTTGTGGTGGTGGTGGAGCAGGTGGTGATATTCATTATGTTAAAAGAAAATATGTTAATTCAGAAGATAATTTTAAAATTATTGTAGGTAGTGGAGGAAAAGGTGGTAATGATGCTAAAGATGTACAAATAGGTACAGATACATTTAGTGAAAAGGATATTAAAGGATATGGTAAAAATGGATACAAAAGTTCAGTAAATGCTTATATTGCTAATGGTGGTGTAGGTGGTGGAGGAGCTGGTATAGCTTATTATGCTTTTATTAGTAGTAATTTTAATAAAATTCTGGTTAATTCAATTAATAATTCTGATGAAACTAAAACACTTAATTCTTTAGGATTTAATTATGATTATTTTACAAAGTCTGATAGTTCATCATGGGATCCAAATCATCCATTATATAAAAGACCAGGTGGAGCAGGTGTTGGAGGTTGGGGAGGTATAGATTATGGATTTCGCCAATATAATGATAGTGAAATTATAGGAATTCAAAATAAAGACAATAATGATGTTATGTCAAAGTTACATCAATATTATTCTGATTATGAATCAATTGAAAGAATATTAGGAGAAAATTCATATAATGGAACTAATATTGATATTGCTGGTAATGGTGCGGATGGTAAATATAATGCATATAGTTATAAATATAATAAATATTATTATAATTTAAGTAGTAATCCTCCCAATATTGTCAATTTTAAAGAAAGATTTAATTTGCATTTTAGCGATATTGATAATAATACTATTTTTTATAGGAGTGATGATTTTGAAAAAGAATTATTAAATGTTGGACATCTTGATAATAATAACGTTTATTTTGGTGGAGGTGGAGCAAGTGGAAAATCTGAACATTTTGATTTAAAAAACAATCAACGTTTTTATCCCATTGGAGGTAAAGGTGGTGGAGCTAATTCACAAAATAATATTATTGGAAATGGTTTGGATGCAACATCTAATACTGGTGGTGGTGGTAGTGGTGGTTCTGGTTATTTTAATAATAATAATAATGTTAGTGGTTATTATGGTGGTAATGGTGGTTCTGGTATTGTAATTATGAGATATATGTTTAATAGTGATAATATTAATATTAAATGGCCTCCTTATAATAAATTATATTATCCAAATTTTATTAATAATAATGTTAATGTAATGAGTTTAGGTGCAAGCAGTGGAGGTAAAATTAATAATAATAAAATAGATATATTAAATGGTTTGGATAATATTGGTAATATTTCCCAAAATATTATTGATATTAATAATATTAATACATCTTATGGTGGTGGTTCTGGTAATATTAATGGTGATGGTACATCAGAATTAATAATTAGTAAAGATAGTATTATTAAATATAGTGAGTACGATTTTAAAAATGATGAAAAATTTTATACGTGGACCAAGCCACAAAATATTAAAAATAATTTAATTACTGCATATATTTGGGGTGCTGGTGGCGGTGGTAGTTATTGTAGTTTAGATAAATATAAAATATCATATGGTGGTTCTGGAGGGTTTATTAAATGTGAAATTGATGTTTCTCAATTAAATAAATTAGATTTAGTTATTGGCCAGGGTGGAATACAAAATACAAATAATTATAGACTTGGTGGTGGTGGTGCCAGTAGTTATAATAATAAATTATTGGAAAATACAAGTAATATTGGAAATTTATATACTGGAGATGGTGGTGGATTAAGTGGTATTTTTAAAAGTAATGATTATATTAATATAATACATGATAATAATGTACAAAATACAGCAGTACCAATATGTGTAGTTGGTAGTGGAGGTGGGGCTGGTCTATGTTATAATACAAGTAATATTAATGCGGATTTATTTAGCGGTGGTGCTGGTGGCAATGGTAATAAATATCGCGATAACAATAATATAATTATTAATGGATTAGATGCCAAAAAATTATTAAATAGAAAAGAAGATGGTATGGGTGGAATTAATATAGAATTTGACAATTATGGTTATAATGATGGTTATTATAATTCAATAAAAGGAAATAAATATAAAGGTGGTGGTATACAATTAATAGATAATTTTACAATAGGTGGTGGTGGTGGTTCTGGTTATTATGGGGGTGATAGTGGTAGTTTTATAGGTTTTTATGGATCTAATAATTTGTATGGACCACGAATAATACTTGATAATACTAAAAAGGTATCTATAGATAGAGAAAAACAATATAAATATCATATTACTTCAACGACAATAGAGACAAATTCAGATAATTTTAAAAATAATTCGCTTTCAGCAGGAGATACTTATGCTGTATTTGAATCTAATAAAAGTTTATCAAATTTTAATGATAATTATATTGAATCTGGTGGCATAATGATTAATAGAGTATGGGTATATCCTGATATAAAAAATGGTTATTCGCATTATGATATAGAATCTAATGTAAATGGTGTAGGTGTTATAAATGGAGATTCTAAAATAGTTTCAAGTATTAGATATTTAACTATTAATGGTACAGAATGGGAAAATATAGGACAATCAATTATATTAGATGAAGAAGATTTAATAATATCAAGTGAACTATTAGAACAAGAATTGGCGAAAAAATCACTATTAAAATGGATAAAAATTGGTAATACTGAGCCAACTGATTTAATTTTAATGACTGATGATAATTTTGAAGATTTAAATAACTTGCTCAATATTTTAAATTTATCCACAGAAACTAATTTTACAATACTTCCAGAAGATTGGACAGATTATACCAATACAGATTTAACAACAACCCATTATATTGAATCGTATGGAAATTATTATAGACCAGATGGTATAAATGCTAATTTTTATTTTACAGAAGAAGAATGGAATTCTTTTAACATCCCAAATCTTTATTATTATAATTTAATTAAAATTTTTTATTTGGGAGATAATTATTTTAAACCAATTTTAACAACACCAAATAATAATTGGCGCAGAGATGGTAATAATGGAGTTCAATATTGGAATTCTATTGATAATAAAATATCAGCAGAATATCCTATAAGTGATAAAAAAATAAATGAAATATGGAATACAAAAGATAATTATAAAGATATATTTGGTGAAAATATACCAATATCCAATTCTGTAAAAGCATGTATTAATTGGTATCAAGATATAAAAAATATAAATAATCAAAATTATAAATATTATGATATTACAATAAAATATAAATATATTGGTCGAGAAACTCTTACATCAGATAAATATCCTATAATAGGTTCAGGTGGCGGAGGTTCATCATTCATCAATTCTGAATATATACATAATATTAGTTTTGAATCTAATTATAAAAATTATCCAGGAGGTATGAATTCTATATATTATAAAAAATCTATTGCTTGTGGTGGTAATGATATTGGAGATATTAATATATATAATATAACAAAGCTTAATGGTTGGAGATTAGTTAGATTTTTAAATGAAGATGCTATACAATGGTTTAATTGTGACGATGAATTAGCAGGAACAAACCAACACGGAATACCATTTGATAATACAAATGAATGGACAATACCATTCGGATATAATTTTGAAAATTATTTTATTGCAACGATGGATTTGAAATTTTGGGTATATTTTAAAAAAAAAGATTGGAATGAAAAATTTGAAACAACTTCTAATAGTAAAAATAATATTACTATAAATACCTCATATAATTTTGGTTTAAAATGGAAAAAAATAACAGAAAAACCAATTGAAGGAAGAGAATTAATTAATGATACATTGAAAAATTATATTAAAACTAATTCTGAATCTGATGTCGCAGAGTCTGATTTATTTACAGATTGGCTATTATGTGGAATAAATGATTTACGCGTTGACGATTATATTAAAATATCAGAAACAGATTATTATATACCAGATACTTCAAAAGAAGTAGAATGGATAAATAGTATTTCAACATCAGATACTAACTACGCAAAAGGTCCGAATATATGGACAAATGATCATGATAGTGGTACTGATAATATAGACCAAAATATGCCATTATATTGTGAAAATAATTGGCAGTATGATTCATTAATATGGAAATATAGAGGTGGTATAGGTGTATGGATTAGAGGACCTTATTCAGATAAAGATAATGATAATGATTATCGCGAGTTAAATAGAGATAAAAATGGTACATCAACAGGAGGAAATGGAAGAATAGTATTAGAATATTATTTAGAAAGTGAGTATGATTTAAATAATAAATCTATTATAGATTATTTTGGAATACCTGAAAAATATTTAGAAAAAAATAATGATAAATATTATTTAGCAGGAGGTGGTGCTGGAATTAAAGATGGTGATATAAATATAGGAGGTAAAGGAGGGGGTGGTAATAGTGGATATATAAATACAGAAAATAATATATATAACGAAGGTGAAAATGCAACAGGTGTAGGCAGTGGTGGCGGAGGAGGATATTTAAATATAACAGAATTAATAGTTAAAAATTATAGTATACATAGTTCAAATAATGATGAAAGTATATATTTAGAAAGTGAAAAATATAATAATGATTTAGAAAAAATATCAGGTTTATCATTGGAAGGAAAATCACTATATAATTACGATTTTACAAATAATATATCATATAACTTAAATGAAGATATACAAATAGAATTGCTTGATGATAATACTTGTAACATTAATAATATAATGTTTACTACAACATCAATATTATCTGAATCAGATAAATCATTGTGTAAAATTGCAGAAAATAAAACAGGTTTACATGGATGGAAACATGTTAAACATTTACCAAAAGAATCATCAAGTTGGTTTAGTGGTTATGATTTTGATAAGAAGAATGATGATTATTTAAAAGGAAAATCAGTAATAGGTAAAAAATATAATTATAATAATGAATGGTCAATAGGATGGGATTATGATAAATTAGATAAAATATTATTTGTTAAAAATGAATTTAAAAATGAAGACGAATGGATATATCTAAATAAAGAAATATTAAATAATAATTCAAAAATATATTCATTAAATAAATTTGAAGATGATAATTTAAAAATTAACCCAATAGGAAGTGATTATTCATCTTCATCAGAAGATTATACTACAAGTAATATAGAACCATATATTTATAATTATATAAAGTCTTCATATGAACTTGGAAGATATTGGCAACATACAGAGATAGAACCATCAAATGGAATAGAATTAATAAATGATGTACTAAAGAGTGATTTAAATGTAAAATATGGAAATAATGAGGAACTTCAATTTACACAAGATGAATGGGATAGTTATGATATTAATAATTTAGATATAAATAATTATATTAAAATATCAGAAATATCTTACTTTAAATTAAATAATATAGAAAAAAATATATGGTACAATTTAAGACACGACGAAAAAGGTCATATATCTGCTAATATAAAACAAATAACAAATTATGATGAAAATAATAGTAAATATTATAAAAATGAAGATTATTCATTAATTACATATAAATTTCCTACATGGATAGCTTTAGAAAAAAATAAAGAATTAAATATAACATTATCTAATGTTATATATAATAATGATGAAAATTCACCACTAATTTTGTTTACACCAATAGATAAAATAACTATACCAACTATAAAATATAAAGCAAATATTAATAAAATATTTAATAATACAGAATATTATTCAAATTATATAGAATTTACTTATCAAAGAGATTCTACATCAGAATTTATACCAGATTTAACAAATTATAATATTTATTTTGAGGCTGGAACATTTTTAGAATTTATTATTATAGGTGGAGGTGGAGGCGGTGGTGGTTGTGGTATTAAGTCAAGTGGAGCAGGTGGTGGTGGTTCTGGAGAATACAATGAGATAAATATTCAATTAGATCAAAAAACTGGTTTTGATATTAATGTAGGAAGAGGAGGAAGGGGTGGTAATGGTAATGTTGATTTAAATGTAATTAATATTAATTATGATAAATATGAAGGTAGAAAAAAAGTTCTTGGTGACAGAGGAGATGATGGTTATAAAAGTTTTGTTAGAATGTTTGAAGAAACTACATATAAATTAAAAGAAGAATCATCTATAAAAGCTATATATAAAGGAAAAAATAAATATTATGATGATAATAAAAATGGCTTTATTGGAACATGGCCATTTGATAAAAGATGGGAAGCATTGGGTGGAATTGGTGGTTCTACTGCAAAATATGCTGGTTGGGATTATATGTATGATTTATCTTTAAATAAAAAAAATGATGTTGTTTATAAACTTCAAAAAGGTGGTGGAATAGACTCATTAGCAGGTGGAAGTATGTGGGGGGGGGGTAGATGGAGTGAATGGGATATTGCGGAATTTAACAAAGAATATTATAATAGTAGCGAGCCTTATAATCATAATGATTTACAAGATGAATTTTATGCTTTTGATGCAACACAAATGAATCATATTTCATATTATAATTCAACATTTGATAAATGGAATGGTAGATATAATGGTGGAATACCAAGTCAACATTGGACATGTTTTGCAGGAGGAGGACAAGGTTGTAATTGGGAAAGAAAAAATGAAACTAATTCAATTGATTATAATTTTTATCACAATAAAAAAATATATGATAATTACATAGATATAAGGTTTGGAAATAGATTACATGAAATAGATGCTTACGAACCATGGTATAAGATTATTAATAATACAAATTATACTGAGTTTCCGGTAAGCCATTATATGAATAATGGACTAATACTTAATGAAGATGATTTTATAATGCATCCAGTTAGTCCAGAAAAAGTATATTTATTCAATGGTTGGGGGAGTAAAATACCAGATAATAAAAATTTGAATAGAGGATTAGATAATAATATTAGAACAAATTCACATCGTGTAATATATAATGATAAATATCATAGAAGTAGAGACGAAAATTATTTAAATAATTATAATAATAATGCAAAATGGATTACTCGTATAAATGAACATAAAGCTTTAAGATGGAAAAATATTGGAACTAATAAGCCAACAGATGATAAATATACAGATATTTATACTAATTTGGATATGTTTTTTCTTAATTTACTGAAAGAATATTTAATAAATACACAAAGTATTGTTGGTCAATTTATTACAATAACTGAAGATAAATTTGATTCTTTTAATATTAATAACATAGATATTAAAATAAAGAATAATATTCTTATTAAAGCTGGTGATTTTTGGTTTGTTATTGCTCCAGAATTTCCTAAACCAGGTATGGGTGGTGCTGGTAAATTTATATATATAAATGATAATGAAATATTACCAGTTTGCGGTGGAGGAGGTGGTGGTGGTAAAATGTATCAAGGTGAACCCAATTGGTGGTTTAATAGCAATGAATATTCATTGGATAAATATTTAAGAGATTATGGAGAACCAATGTCTTTAGGTAATATGGGTGGATTTGGAAGAAATGGAGGAGGGCATGGTGGAGGATATGGTTTAGATGAAGATAATGATCGTTTATATGATAAAAGTTCTTTAGTTGAATTAAATGAAACAATAAACGATGAAGATGTAAATAATATCAAATTTATTACACCAACTACGGGTGCATTAAATTGGTATAATTTTATACAGCAAAATACACAAAATGAATCCGCATATTTTGGAGATGCAGGTCAAAGCGAACGTAATATTAATAGTATGAGTGGACAAGATGCAATATATCATGGTTCTGGTGGTGGGGGGGCAACAACATCGTCTTATAACTATCATAATGGTGGAAATGGTTTCGAAGGAATTGTTATAATAAAATATACAATGATATTATATTATCCGCGAAGTTTTTTAGATAAAAATTTACTAATATTATATTCAGAAAAAAAAGCTTACGAATATAAAGACGATGATACACAAGAATACTTATTTCCTGGTATGAAAAAAGATAATAATTGTTGTTATGATGTATTAGTATTATATAAAGATATTTCTAATAGTAATTATGGATTAACATCTCAATCCATATATAAATTAAATAATTATGCTACAAGTATAACAGGAATTAATAATTGGGATTTATTGAGATATGTACCTAAATATTTTGATAAACATCCTACATCAGATTATTTAAAGGCAGATAAAGAATATATAAAATATTATAAAGAATTATTAATACCAGTTATTAATAATTCTTTAGAATTAGATAGTTTAGTTAAAATTAAGAAACCATATGGTATTTATCATGCTGAAAATTTTGATACTGCAACTAAAATATTAAGTGATATTTCTGGTAATGATAAACATACAA
>MDTF01001266.1_pt1 | contig 21901 bp, 23 predicted proteins | sample 811191 | NCBI WGS metagenome assembly MDTF01 (sample SAMN05326649, study PRJNA326480) | marine metagenome | isolation source: seawater | place: Southern Ocean | collected 2011
CCGTATTCTGCAGAGTAACCTCCTGTAGAAAAGCTAATTCCTTTAAATAAAAACGGAGAATATCGACCTCTTGTAGGAATGTTGTTAGCTGTTGGTGTAAAAGGGGTGAAAACTCTTGCGCCATCTATAAAAATTTGAGTTTCTTCTGCCTCACCACCACGAACAAATAAGCGGCCATCTTCGCCCACAGTTGCTGTTCCTGGCAGTGTTTGTAATGCACCTACAAAATCGCCCATAGCACTAGCAGTTGTTACAATATCTAAAGGTTTTAGAACGGTTACTTTTGCCTTTTCTCCAGCTTCAAACATTCCTGCATTGATGACCACCGCGTCTAATGAATTTACATCGTCACGTAGTTTTATTTGTAAATTTTCGAGTGTTGAAACGTCAGCTGTTTTTATATACGTTTCAAAAGATATAAAAGAAATTACTAAAGTTTGTGTTGCTTTTTCTGCTGTTTCAAAAGAAAACTCTCCTTTTTCATTGGTGGATCCACCATCATAGGTGCCATCTAAATAAACGTTTGCTCCAAAAATAGGATTGCTCTTTTTGTCGGTAACTTTGCCTGAAATGGTTGTTTGTGCAATTATAGAGCATTGAAATATAATACAAAAGAATAAGAGTAGTTGTTTCATCAGTGTGTTGTTTTTGATGATACAAAGATGTAGCGTTGTCAAGGCTTATTAAAAATAGTCTATCTGAGTTGTTGAATTATGATGATGAATTGTCTTTGACTATTCATTAAGAGTTCCTGTCAGAAAAAAGAATCATTATTTTAAATTTATTTTTATTTGCTGCAATGTTATATCCGAACTTATAAATGCCGTTATTGCATCGAAGCGTAAATCTTTTATAGCAACAGCATAATATTTTGCCCACTTATCATCCTTAAATAAATGAGTTATTTGTTTTATTCTTTTCTGCGCTTCAGAAAAAGTAAATAAATGATTTGTAAACGTTTCTTTCTTGTCCTTTTCAGTATGTTTTGTTTGAAGTTTCGCTGTTCTTTCTTTAAAGTTAACGTTAATGAAAAAGATTTTTTCAGATGAGTTGATGGGGTAGAAGTCCGTCCATTTTGCAAAGCCAATAACTATCTGTTGGTTTTTGTAGTTCTCATTAGCAGCGATTTTCCATCGACAATTAGCAACTCTTCCCCAATGATTCGATTCTCTATAAACACCTTCATTAGTATAAAAATATATGCTTTCAGATTTACTCTTATAGTTGGTGTTTTCTGGGAATTCAAAGTTATCAATTTGTTGAAATTCGCAAAAAGTATGTTTAAAAAAATTAGCTTTGTTGTAGGTTTTCAAAATGATTATTTAAGTACTAATTTCCTAGAAGGTTCTCTATAAAAACCCTCTACAGTAATGGTGTCTTTATCAAACTGTACTTTTGCAAATGCAGAGGTGTTTTTTGTATCAACCATTCCTTTAAAGGTTAAATAATGTACATTATTTTCGATTTGGTATGCACCTGCGTGATTATGACCGTTAAAAAAGATCTTAACGTTCTTATAAGGTTTTATCAGTGATAAGAACTGTTCTCTGTTCCAAATATTATGTTGATCAATTGGGAAAATTGGAAAGTGACAATAAAAACCAACTTTCTGATTATTTTTTACTGCGATATCTAATTCATCTTTTACCCAGGATAATTGGTCTAAACTTAAAGCGCCATTCCATTCTTTTACATAAGGAAAATCTTTGTCTTTTAAAGAATTAAAAAGGGAATCTGTTTGATGTTTTTTAGCATCAGTTAAAGCACCATAAAAACTAAGATCATTACCGTCCAAAACGATAAAGCGCCAATCTTTTTCCACAAAACTATAATATCTGCTTTTAAGATTTAACTGTTTAATTACTTCTTCTTTTAAAGAATCTTTTACTTCAAAATCATGATTTCCTAACACATGATACGATTTAGAATTTAGTTTTCCCCAAGTTGGTAAAACACTGTCTAAACTTTTAAAATTTTTATCAATAAAATCACCTAAATGAATGGTATAGTTCAGGGAATCCTGATTTAAAATTGCAATCGCTTCTTTTAGTCTTTGTGGCGCTTTTTTGTAATATCGATCCCATTTAATATCGCAGTCACAATACTGACAATCTGAAATAATTCCTATTTTAAAAGAGGTTTCTTTATTTTCTTTGCAGCTTGCCATACAAAGGAAAATAGCTAAAAGAAGGAAGTGTTTTTTCATTTTTAAGGAATTTTAATATGTGTAAATATACAGTTTCCTAAAAGACAAAAAACGCAATCAAATGAATGATTGCGTTTTACTTATTTTAAGAAAAATATATTTTTCTTGCGAGATTCTGAATCAAGTTCAGAATGACAAATTATTTAACTTCTTCGAAATCTACATCTTCTACATTATCACCTTGAGCATCACTTGCTACAGGCTCACCTTGTTGTGCTTCTGCATCTGAACCAGCAGCTCCTTGTTCAGCAGCATACATTTCTTCAGAAGCAACTTTCCAAGCTTCATTGATGGTTTCCATTGCAGCATCAATTTGTGCAATATCTTTAGATTCATGAGCAGCCTTTAATACAACTAAAGCAGCTTCAATTGGTCCTTTTTTATCATCTGATAATTTATCACCAAATTCCTTTAATTGTTTTTCCGTTTGGAAAATCATAGAATCTGCTTCGTTGATTTTTTCTGCAGTTTCTTTTGCAGCTTTATCAGCATCAGCATTTTCTTCTGCTTCTTGTCTCATTTTAGCGATATCTTCTTCAGATAAACCAGAAGAAGCTTCAATTCTAATTTCGTGAGATTTGTTAGTTCCTTTGTCTAAAGCAGAAACCTTAATGATACCATTTGCATCAATATCAAAAGTTACTTCAACTTGAGGAACTCCTCTTTGTGCTGGAGGTAATCCATCTAAATGAAAACGTCCAATCGTATTATTATCTGCAGCCATTGCTCTTTCACCTTGTAAAACGTGAATTTCTACGGATGGCTGATTGTCTACTGCTGTAGAAAATACTTGTGATTTTTTAGTTGGAATGGTTGTGTTTGCATCAATTAATTTTGTAAAAACATTCCCCATTGTTTCAATACCTAAAGATAAAGGTGTAACGTCTAATAACAATACATCTTTTACATCTCCAGATAAAACTCCACCCTGAATTGCAGCTCCTAAAGCAACAACTTCATCAGGGTTTACACCTTTACTTGGTGATTTTTTGAAGAATTTCTCTACAGCTTCTTGTACAGCAGGTATTCTTGTAGAACCACCAACTAAAACAACTTCATCAATATCAGCAATCGTTAAATCAGCATTTTTTAAAGCTTTTTGACAAGGTTCGATTGTTCTTTTTACTAAATCATCAATTAAAGCTTCAAATTTAGCTCTAGTCATCGTTCTTACCAAGTGCTTTGGTCCGCTAGCGGTAGCCGTAATATATGGTAAGTTAATTTCTGTTGACGTTGTGCTAGATAATTCGATTTTTGCTTTTTCAGCAGCTTCTTTTAAACGTTGTAATGACATTGGATCTTTACGTAAATCCATTCCTTCTTCAGCGCTAAACTCATCTGCTAACCAGTTGATTATTTTTTCATCAACATCATCACCACCTAAATGAGTATCTCCATCTGTAGCTAATACTTCAAAAACACCATCTCCTAATTCTAAGATAGAAACATCATGCGTTCCACCACCAAAATCAAAAACAACAATTTTCTTATCGTCATGAGATTTGTCTAATCCATAAGCTAATGCAGCAGCAGTTGGCTCATTTATAATTCTTTTTACTTGTAGACCTGCAATTTCACCAGCTTCTTTAGTTGCTTGACGTTGTGCATCATTAAAATATGCTGGTACAGTAATAACTGCTTCAGTAACCTCAGTTCCTAAATAGTCTTCAGCAGTTTTTTTCATTTTTTGTAACACCATTGCAGAGATTTCTTGAGGCGTATACAAACGACCGTCAATATCTACTCTAGGTGTATCATTGTCTCCTTTAACTACTTTATAAGGAACTCTTCCAGCTTCTTTAGAAGAATCAGAAAATTTATTACCCATAAAACGTTTAATAGAATAAACTGTTTTTGTAGGGTTTGTTACAGCTTGTCTTTTAGCTGGGTCACCAACTTTACGTTCTCCTCCTTCAATAAAGGCAACAATAGATGGTGTCGTTCTTTTTCCTTCTGAATTAGGAATTACAACTGGTTCATTTCCCTCCATTACAGAAACACAAGAATTTGTTGTTCCTAAATCGATTCCAATTATTTTACTCATAATAATGTATTTATATTAATTTTTTGTATTCAATTTACATTTTCTATTAGTCAAATGCTATGCCAACTGCTTTTTGACTTGAAAATGTCAGTTTTTATAAAAAATAATTAAAATTGATGTGACATTATGACATAAGTAGTGTTTAATATATTGAATAGGATGATTATTGAACAGTGTTTAATTTCCTTATATTTGGATAGCTCTATTAAAATGAAATATTATCTAATAAATTAAAAACGAAATCATGAGTAAATTTGACGAAAAAGTAACTTTATACAAGAAATTTATGGACGATAGAGATTTACGTTCTAATTTAGAATTATTAGCTGCTGTAACGAAAGGCTTAGGTCCATCGATCTATAAGGCAGATGCAGAAACGGTTTCTGGCTCTGATGCCAAAGAATTAGCGACTGTAAAAAACAACTTCTTAATTAAAAAATTAGGATTAGTAGATAGTAAAGAATTAGATGTTGGAATTGAAGAAGTAATGGAAAGAATTGGGAAGTCTGAAAGAAAAAAATATAGAGCAGTAGTTTACTATATGTTAATGAAGAAATTTGATAAAGAATCTGTTTACGGTTTTTAAATCTTTTTCTTTTTTATTAATAAAAAAAAATCCAATTCATATGAGTTGGATTTTTTACATTTACGCCAATTATAAGATTAAATATTACGAATGTCGCAATTTATTAGTGTTTTTGATATGCTCAAAATAGGTGTTGGCCCATCAAGTTCTCATACTCTTGGACCTTGGAGAGCTGCACAGCAATGGGTTAAGGTTTTAAAAAACAACAATCTATTTTATCAAATTGATGGAATTAGAATAGACCTATTTGGTTCTTTATCCTTGACAGGAAAAGGCCATGCCACTGATTATGCTATTTTATTGGGTTTAAGTGGTACAGATCCTGAATATATTCCTATTGATGACATAGAGCAAATCATAAATCAAATAAAAAATCAAAATAAATTACAATTTAACGGCGAAAAAGAAATTTCTTTCTCAATTGAGAATGTTGTTTTTAATCAAGACTTTCTTCCTTTTCATGCAAATGGTATAAGATTTAGAGGATTTTGTAAAGGCAAAGAAATTTCTACTCAAACTTATTATTCTATTGGTGGAGGTTTTATTGTTCAAGAAAACGATCATTTAGAAGAGGCGATAGAAATCACAAAAAAGAACTTTCCGTTTCCTATAAATAGGGCGGTTCAATTAGAAGAATATTGTGAAAAAGAAAACTTATTAATTTCGGATATTGTTCTAAAAAATGAACTGGAATTACGTTCTTCTGATGAAATAGACCTTGAGTTATCGAGAATATGGGAAACCATGTTAGAGTGTATGTATATAGGTTGTCATACAGAAGGGAAACTTCCTGGTGGATTAAATGTAAAAAGACGTGCTTTTGATACACATAAAAAATTAATTAAAGATACCAGCTATACAAACCCCGAAGAATGGGTTCCCGCAATAAGAAGCACTGAAGTGAAATTTAGAGAAATTTTAAAATGGGTAGGTTGTTTTGCGCTTGCTGTAAATGAAGTAAATGCTGCTTTAGGAAGAGTTGTTACTGCACCTACAAACGGAAGCGCAGGTGTAATTCCTGCAGTTTTAATGTATTATATGGTGATAGAAAATCATGAAGCTGATTTTAGGCACATTAAAAAATTCTTATTAACGGCTGGTGAAATTGGTAGTGTTTTTAAGAAAAATGCTACAATTTCTGCAGCAATGGGAGGCTGTCAGGCAGAAATAGGAGTTTCTTCTGCAATGGCCGCAGCAGCTTTAACAGAATTATTAGGAGGAACAGCAGCTCAATCTTTAGTTGCCGCAGAAATAGCAATGGAACATCATTTAGGTTTAACTTGTGATCCTATTGGAGGTTTGGTGCAAATACCTTGCATAGAAAGAAATGCAATGGGAGCAATTAAGGCAATTAATGCTGCAGAAATGGCTTTAGAAACCGATCCTAAAGAAGTAAAAGTTCCCTTAGATAAAGTAATTGACACCATGTGGGAAACTGCAAAAGATATGCACAAAAACTACAAAGAAACTTCAGAAGGTGGTTTGGCAATTAATGTTGGTTTAGCAGATTGTTAGGTGTAATAAATCTTAAAAATCTTAAATTTTACTTGATTTCTTAAATTTAATAAGAGGATTATTTGCTAAAAATATTGAGTATTTAGCTATATTAAATCTTCTTAAAATGAAAGAATAATGCTGAAAAGTTTTAAAAAAAACCTAAAATTTCTTTTTTATAATCTTCAATTTTAACAAGTTATTAACATAAAATCTTTCACTTTGATCATTTTGAATATAGCGTTAAGCTACTAATTATGTTAATAAAATGATGATATGCTAATTTATAACTTACAATTTGTTTATATGACAAGGAGGTTGGTGGAAAGTTAATTTATTGTTAATCAATTAATTATTTGTAATATTGAGTAATTAACCAATAAATATTTTAAAATGGAAAAATTTTTAAACAAGTTTTTTGATCTTCCTCAAATGATCAATTCAAAATTACCAGGAAACACTTTTAATTCTTGGGTTCAAGAGTCAGAAGGAAACATTCCAAATTGGGTAGGTAAATTTTACAAAGTGTCAGCCCTAGTTGTCCTGTTAACATCACTAATGGTGATTCTTTCACCTATATGGTCTGGTGGAATGGGCGATAAGTTAGATATTTTAGGAAATATACTTTCTATGTTGATATGGGTTTATGCAGCATTTCCTATTTCTCAGGTTATAAGGTCAGCTGGAGATGGCTTGGCATCATCGAAGAGTGGAATTGTTGATTTCATTTTTAAAGATTTAGCAATTGCTAATATTAAAGTATTAGGTCATGTAGCTGCTATCGTTGCTTTATTTGGTGCTTTTGCGATGACATTATCATGGGCTACTTCAATGAATGTTTCGGGAGACTTTGGTACAGAATGGATTGCGAATATAGATTATGCTTATAGCTTACCAATGGCAGCAACAGCTGAATTGGCTAAACTTTTAAACCTTGAGTTTGTAGGAAATATTTTAGCTACAGACTGGACAAATTGGGATCCTACAATGGCTGCTGGTAGCGCTTGGAGTTTAGACGGTTTTATGTCTGTTATCTGGGAATATGTTGGAGTAGCTGTAGTTTTAGCTAAGCTTTATGTTGTATTAGCAATATATAAATTCTTCTATAGTATTATTACTAGTTTAGTAAATTGGATAAAAAGTCTGTATTTACCATTTAAGTCTAAATAATCACTCTAGATTAAAACTGCTATTATAAAGTAGTTATTTTGAAAGTAATTTTTAATTAAATACCCAAGAAAGATTTAAACTTTTCTTGGGTATTTTTAAATAATCTATATTGAATTATTCATTTGAGCTATTTACAGCTAAAGTGTATACAACTAAACCAAAACCTATTTTGTTAATTGCATCTCCAATATTATAAATTATATTTAAATCTAAACCTCCGAAGATACCTTCATACCAACCTGGAGTTCCTGCCATATATCCAATTGGATAAATAACCCAACCAACTAGTACAAACCAACATAAAGCTTTGTGAGCCTTTAATACTGCTCCACCGGCCGCGACAGCTAATTTTTTAGCAGATCCTAACCAGATATCATAAGCAATTACAAAGTAAGCCCCTCCTGAAAGAAGACCCCAGAACCAAGCATTCTCTCTGTCTACTGCTTCTCCGATGTAACCGGTAACTAACATAATTACAGATAAGAAGATTAATCTCCACATCATAGATTTTTTAGCACCTGCTACTTTTAATATTAAGTAAAACTCAACACACATAAGTGGTACAGTTAAAATCCAATCTACATAACGGAAAACAGTTGGTGAGTCTCCTAGACCAGTAGCTGGATCAAAAGTGTCTAACCAATAGTCTCTCATGTATAAGTAATGGACTGCTGCAATAAAAGTAATCAAACCAGATACAAGAATTGAAGTTCTCCATTTCTTGTCAAAACTATTCATTGAGAAAAAGAAAAATACTGATGCGGCCATCATAGCCATACAACCTATAAAAAATGTAAATCCAACGTAATCATCTGGTGCCATTTTGGACACAAAAAGAAAATTAATAGATAAATTCATAATATTATAAAAATTTAAGTTAGTAAAAATGTTTAATGTTTTGTATAAAACACCAAACAAAAGTACGAAAAAAATCATAACTTTGTAACATGAACACCGAAAAAAAGTATAATTATCAAAATTTTATGATTTTTTTTACATTTTTGCTACTTTGGATAAGTATTCAATTTGGAAAAGTAGTAGAGGATTTTCTGGCTTATGTAATGGTAATTACCTTGGGTATTTTACACGGAGCTAATGATTTATTGATTTTATCTATCAAAGAAAAAAAGGAAAAAACTTTAATAAAAAACCTAATAATTTATTTAGGCATCATAATTTTATGTGTACTAATTTATATGTTTAGTCCCTATATAGCCATTATACTTTTTGTTTTATTGAGCTCATATCATTTCGGAGAAGAATATTTTGGACATAAGATCAATGTAAATTTATTATTTAATTCATTATATTTTTTAGCATACGGTATGTTTATTTTTTCATTAATTTTTCACCAATCTCCTACAGAAGTTGATATAATTATGAAAGAACTTACTGGATTAACCTTTACCTTGGATCAAATAGAAGTTACCTTAATTACGAGTGGTATTCTTTTATTAGTAGGAAGTTTATATCTGATTTTAACTAAAAGAAATAAACCTAAGATGTTTTTAGAAGAGATTTTCTACTTAATGCTGCTATTTTTAGTTTTTAAAACCTCTTCTTTAATATTGGGTTTTGCTATTTATTTTATCTTTTGGCACTCTATACCTTCTATGATCCATCAAATAGAATTTATTTCAGGTAGTTTAAGTAAGAAAAACTTTTTCCTTTATGTAAAGAAAGCCCTTATTTATTGGGTAATTAGTATCCTTGGTTTATTGTTTTTGTACCAATTAGTTCCTCAAATAGAGTTATTTGCTACAGTTGTTTTTGTGATTTTATTTGCAGTAACAGCTCCACACACTTGGGTGATGCACAAAATGAAAAATTAACGAGTAAAAATCAACTCATTTCCAGTAGACATTTCCTCTGAAAATCGGTAACGATCAATATTAAAACCTTTTAACTCCTCAATTGTTTTAACGTTATGATCAATAATATAACGAACCATTAATCCACGTGCTTTTTTAGCATATGTCATTACGATTTTATATTCTCCGTTTTTAAAATCTTTAAAAACAGGTGTAACCATTGGTACTTTTAAAACCTTTTTAGGAATCACTTTAAAGTATTCTGAACTTGCTAAGTTTATTAATAATTCACCATCTTCTAATTCTTCATTTAGCGCTTTTGCAACTGTGTCATCCCAAAATTTATATAGGTTTTCAGTGCTACCAACCTTTAATTTAGTCCCCATTTCTAGGCGATATGGCTGCATTAAATCTAAAGGTTTTAACAATCCATATAGTCCAGATAAAATTCGTAAACTTTCTTGCAGTATCGGCAGTTTTTTATTTTCTAGAGAACTTACATCGATTCCTCTAAAAACTTCACCCGTAAAAGCATAGATAGCTTGTTTTGCATTTTTAGTTGAAAAAGGAGTTTCCCAAGTTTGATTGCGCTCATAATTCAAAGAAGCTAAATCATCAGAAATTTTCATTAAGTCTGATAATTTGTTTTTTGAAATCGTTTTTAATTTTTTATTTAGTTTTTCTGATTGTCTTAAAAAACGAGGTTGTGTATATAAGTTTGTAGGTACTTTACTTTCAAAGTCAAGAGATTTTGCTGGGGATATAATGATTTTCATTTTTTTAAATTTAAAAATTAAATTTATCTAATTCGAATGATAAAAGTACAAATGATTGTTGCAATCGTCAAATATACATCGCAATTATAATTGATAAAACTATTTGTAAAATTTATAGAATTGTTATAAAATATTTTTATTTTTATAAATTCATCAAACTATTTAATTTATTTTGGGTCAAATAATAGAAACTAACAAATCATTACTTGAGTAAAGACACTCATCTTGTAAAAAAATTACAAAATCCTGCACTAAAAGACACCGCTTTTAGTGAGCTGCTTGATGTTTACCAAGAACGTTTGTATTGGCATATAAGAAAGATCGTTTCAACCCATGAGAATGCTGATGATGTTTTGCAAAATACATTTATTAGAATCTATAAAAATATTCAAAAATTTGAAGAAAAAAGTAGTTTACATACATGGATGTATCGAATTGCATACAACGAATCCATTCGTTTTTTAGAGAATTATAATAAAAAAAGGTATGATGATATTGATGCCATTTCTGAATCTCATCTAGAAGTTTTATTTGAAGATGAATATTTTGATGGAGATGAAATTCAGAAAAAGCTTACTTATATTATTGCCAGATTTACCGAAAAACAACAACGAGTTTTTCAGATGAAATACTTCGATGACTTAAGTTTTAGAAAGATATCCGAAATTTTAGAAGTTTCAGAAAGCACCTTAAAATCGACGTATTACACAACAGTAAAAATTATTGAAGAAAAAATATTTTTATAAATCCAAACTATTTACAATAAGTTGGGTCTAAATTATATATCATGGAAAAATCAACAGAAAACAAAAACAAACAAAACTTTTTAGAGGAAGGTTTTAAAGGTGATATTTCTAAACATCACAAAAAATATTTAGGAACAGATATTCCCGAAGAATATTTTGCAAAATCAAAAAGCTCAATTTTAAACGAGATAAAAAGAGATATTAAAATTGAGGCGCCTAAAAAGACTAAAAAACAATTGGTTTTTTGGATGCGACCTCAATTTAAATATATGGCAGCAGCATCTTTAGTCTTTATTTTATGTTTAACAGTTTGGTTACAAAGTTCTAATAAAACAGATGCTTTAGAAGAGACTAATTTTGAGTTGTTCGCTTTTTCGGATACTATTTTAATCGAGTCTTTATTAGTGGATGAGTCTGAAATTGAAGCATTTACTGACGCTGCTTTATTTAATGAAATTTTGGTTAAAGCAGAACTTTCTGAACAAAAGTTAGATAATTTAGTTTTAGATAACTTAATTTTAGGGGACTCATTATTGGATTATTATATTGATTATGGGTTGATCGAAACTCTGGTTTTGTAAAAAAAAAAATAAAAATTTTCAAACTATTTTAAAAAGTTCAGTTCTAAGTAATAGAAACAATTATTAATTAAAAACTTACAATTATGATAACTTCAATTTCTAAAAAGAGTCTTTCTAAGTCAAGTATTCTATTTTTTACAATTACAGCCTTTATTTTATCAGCTTTATCATTTACATCTTGCTCTGATGCTTCAGACTTATCATCAGATGATACTGCTTTGATAGAAAAAATTGAAAATGCTGCAAAAACTACGATAGATATTACTAGCTTACCATCTTTAACTGATAGAGCTTTTAAGGAAGATTTACTAGATAGTTATATGATAAGTGCTCAATTAGCAGCAGGTTTAGGATATAAAGTTGCAATAGCAACAGACAATATATCTAGAGAAGAGGAAAAAAGTGATGTTTACTTTTCATTAGAAGGAAAACAATTGGTAGACAAAAATAAAGTAAGAGGGAAAAAAAGACATAAATGTTTTAAATTCTCTTTTCCTATAACTTTTTTCATGCCAGATAATTCTACAATCACTTTAGATAGTAAAGAAGATTGGGGTTTAGTAAAACAATGGTATCGTGCGAACCCTGATGCAAATGAGCGTCCAGAATTGATTTTCCCTGTTGATATTGTTTTAAAGGATGGTGTAGTACAGACGTTATTAAATATTGATGAACTAAAAGACGTTAAACGTGCTTGTAAAGAAAATAAAGACAAAAGAAAATGTTTTAGACTTGTACTTCCTGTAAGTTTTACTATGCAAGATGCAAGTGTAATTGCTGTAAATGAAAAAGCTGATTTCGAGTTAATTAAAGAATGGTACATAGATAACCCAACAGTAGAAGAAAAAGGAGTTTTGAATTTCCCAGTAGATATTATGTATAAAGATGAAACTACTGCAACTATAAATAATGCTGATGAAATGCTTGCAGCAAGAGTAGCTTGTCAAGATTAAATTTAGTATCTTAAAAATTAAAGAGTTAAAAACAATAAAAATGAAATTAAAAACCATCATATTATCTTTAAGCTTTCTTAGTCTGATGCTATTTAATACAACAGTTTTTGCTCAAGATTCTAGTTTTAGTTTAATTCAAAAAGAGTTAACACAGCAACAAAGGGATTTATTACAGAAAGAAAAAGAAGTAATGAAAATAAATCGTGAAGCTTTTAAAGCATCACTTACCAAAGAGCAATTAGTTCTTTTAAGAAATAAAACAATTTCTAAGTATGAAATAAGAAAACGTTTAGTAGCTACATTTTCTAGAAATCAAAAAAGCATGGTTAAAAATCAACAAGTTAGTTTGAGAAAAACCAGAGATAATTTCAGGAAAACACTTACAGGTGAGCAAAGAAAAATGCTAAAAGAACGAATTGATAAAATTAGAAATTCTAAAGACAGAGGAGAACTTAAAGATGGACTAAGAGTAAATAATGCTAATAATGGAAGAAAAAAAAGAAACAGAGGTAATTAGCATTTAACTATTTATGACACATCTTTTTCAAGGATTAAAAAACACTATAAAAGTTTTTGGGTTGCTATTGTTTTCAATAGCAACCTCTTTTTGTGCTTATGCTCAAGAAGAAAGTTTAGAGGATTTAGATGGTTTAATAGACGAACTTTTTTTTAACAATCAACAGTTTTTAGATGAGTTAATAGAAAGCGATTTTTCTTTCGATTTTTTATACACTTCCGTTTCTTATAATAGCAATACATTTTTCTCAGGAAGAGATTCTGGTACAGATCAATTCAATACTATTCCACAAGTCTCTTATTATCATTCCTCAGGATTTAATGCAAGTATTTCAGGGATTTATTACCAAAATTTCGATCCAAGTTGGGATTTTACGAGTGTTTCTTTAGGATATTTTAAAACCATAGGAAAAAATAAAAATATCCTTTATAATGTAGGTTATACAAAGTATTTTTATTCTGATGGCTATGATGGTTTTACAAATTCGTTGGATGTAAGTCTAGGAATCAGAAATAAAAAAAGAACTTTAGGTACAAGTTTTGGAGCTTCTTATTTATTTGGTACAGAAAAAAGTTACCAATTTGTTTCTAGTAGTTTTGTTAACTTCACTTTAAAAAGAACGCCAAATTTTGCCCTACGTTTTAGACCGCGAGTAAATTTTATAGTAGCAAAACAGAATATCACAATAATTAAAGAAGAATTTATAGCGGGTACAATTGTGCCTCGAACTTTTAATTTTGATGTGTTCGATTTGTTAAACACGCAAATAAACATACCGCTTTATTTAACTACCAATTCTTGGGATTTTGAAGTAGGCTACAATCTAAATTTACCAAATTCTTTGATCAAAGAAAATTATTTAAAAACGACTGGATTCTTTAATTTGTCTGTTGGATATATGTTTGATTTGAATAAATAGAAACTAAACACTTTTTATTTGTCTATATTAATCGTAATATTGCAATAAACAAATTGAGATGGGTTTAACTAAGTCAGAAATATTTACTGAAGAACAAAATAATATTGCTGCCATTGCAAAAGTGTTAGGTCATCCTGCAAGAATTGCTATTTTAGAGTTTTTAATTAAGCTAAAATCTTGTGTTTGTGGAGATCTGGTAAAAGATATTGGTTTGGCGCAACCAACGATTTCTCAGCATTTAAAAGAGTTAAAAAAAGCAGGTATTATAAAAGGAAAAATAGAAGGCACGAGTGTTTGTTATTGTATAGATCAAGAAAATTGGGAGAACATAAAAAATACCTTAGGTCAGTTTTTAAGTAAAAATTCAACAGGAAGCTGTTGCTAAAAATAAAATTATGAAATTATCAGAAATTAAAAATCACTTAAAAAGTTTAAATAAAATTGGGTTTCAATTACCAAATGGAGAATTAGTTTCCAATCATTTTCATGTAACTGAAGTTGGTAAAATAACTAAAGATTTTATAGACTGTGGAGGAAAGGTTAGAAGTGAAACTGTCATTAATTTTCAGCTTTGGGAAGAAAACGATTATGATCACAGATTACATCCAGAGAAATTAATCAATATCATAGAATTGTCTGAAAAGAGGTTTCAATTTGACGATTTAGAAATTGAAGTAGAATATCAAGGAAATGAAACGATTGGTAAATACAACTTAGATTTTGACGGAACTAACTTTTTATTAACCTCAAAAATTACAGCTTGTTTGGCATTAGAGGCTTGTGTAATTCCTGATAAAAAAACCAAGGTTAAAGTTGTTGAAATTGTTAATTCTTGTTGTGATCCAAGTGCCGGTTGTTGTTAAATCTAAACTTTTAAAAAGTATAACTTAGCTAAATGTGTTTGTAAAACATTGTAAATAAATTATAAGTGATAATTTATGAAATACTTAATTTTTATATTAATTTTATTTTCTTTGATGAGCTCAAAAATAATTTTTGATTTTAATAAAAAGTCAAACCTTCGAAACTGGATAATTGTAGACGATATTGTAATGGGTGGACAGTCATCGGGTTCTTTAAAAATAGATGCTAATGGTTTTGGTGTTTTTCAAGGCACTATATCTTTAGACAATAATGGAGGATTTTCCTCTATTCGCCATAGATTTCAAAAAACAGCCATAGATGAATATACCGAGATTGTTATTAAATTAAAAGGTGATGGAAAAAAATATCAATTTAGGGTAAAATCTAATTCTGAAGACTACTACTCATATATAACACCTTTTTTAACTTCAGGTGAATGGCAAGAAATAAAAATTCCTTTAAAAGAAATGTATCCTTCGTTTAGAGGTAGAAGACTTAATCAGTCTAATTTTTCTAATGATTATATTGAAGAAATTACATTTTTAGTTGGAAACAAGAAAAATGAAAATTTCAAACTTTTATTAGATAAAATAGAATTTAAATAATTTTTATAAACTATAAATTCTTATCCATTTCGCCTAATTACCTAAAGAAAATTAGTAAAAATGAATAAGAAGATTTTGTTAATTAGTGTCTTGTGTTTTCTAGGATTAAAGCATATACATATGTCTTTGAAGCTTTAGCCTATAATATCTTTAGAGTTTTCACTATACGTTCTCCATTTTTCCAAACAATCAACCATATCCTGAGGAACGTCAGAATTAAATTGCATAAATTCTCCTGTTGTTGGGTGAGTGAAACCTAGTGTTTTTGCATGTAAAGCTTGTCTTGGCAACACTTTAAAACAATTGTGTACAAATTGCTTGTATTTGGTAAAGGTTGTTCCTTTTAAGATGTCATTTCCTCCATAACGTTCGTCATTAAAAAGAGTATGACCAATATGTCTAAAATGTGCTCTAATTTGGTGTGTTCTTCCCGTTTCTAATTTACATTGTACTAAAGTTACATATGTTAAACGTTCTAAAACCTTATAATGTGTAACAGCATGTTTTCCAAAATCACCATCAGGAAAAACATCCATCTGTAAACGATTTTTAAAACTTCGTCCAATATTACCTTCAATACTACCTTCATCATTTTCCATATTACCCCAAACTAAGGCATAATATAAACGCTCAGTAGTTCTGTCGAAAAATTGTTTGGATAAGTTTGTCATGGCAAATTCAGTTTTTGCTACGACTAATAACCCACTAGTGTCTTTGTCTATTCTATGGACTAAACCTGGTCTTTCGTTAGAATTCGTAGGCAAATTTTCTACATGGTGAATTAAGCCATTTACCAAAGTTCCAGAATAATTTCCATGACCTGGATGTACAACCATTCCTGCAGATTTATTTACGACAATTACAGCATCATCTTCATACACAATATCTAAAGGAATATCCTCTGCAACCAATAAATTTTCTGCTGGTGGATATGCCAAAACAACTCTTACAACATCATTTGGTTTTACCTTATGATTCGATTTTATAGCAATGTCATTCACGAAAATATTACCAGCTTTAGCAGCTTGTTGTATTTTGCTTCTTGTTGCATTTTCAATAAAGTTCATTAAAAATTTATCAACTCTTAAAGGCTCTTGACCTTCACTAGCGGTAAATCTATAGTGCTCGTATAGATCTTCATTTTCAATATCTTCAGAATTATTTTCTTGCATGTTTTTATTTTAGTTGGAAAGTTTCAAAGTAATAAATTTTGAAAGTTGTGAAGTTTTTATTTTTGATTACTCTAATTCCTTTTTCCATCACCTAAAACTAACTCAATAATAGCGTTTTTCGGTAATTTATCATTTGGATTTATTTTTTTTCCTTTATGTCTTAAACCCCTTACCACATCTTTACCAATATCTTTTACATAGGTATAGTTTGTACCTACAATAAAACCAATAGCTCGTAGCTCAGAAATTGCCTGTCTCTTTGTGCGTCCATTTAAATCATTAACGGTAATATCTCTATACTTAGAGGGATTTAAAGTCAAATAAATTTTACGTTTTTCTTTAACGAAATCACCAGCTTCTGGACTTTGTTCAATTACAGATCTTTTAGGGTAAATAGGGTTGTAGCTTGCGCTATCAATTACTTTAAAATCTAAATCTAAATCTTTTAAAGTTTTTTCTGCTTCTGTAATTGTTAATTTATTTAAATCTGGAACTTGTATTTTTTGATCATGATTTGTAGTGATATTTAGCCAGAATTTTAACAGAAAAACAATAACAACTAAACCAATAACTGCAAAAACAATTTGTTTAAAAAAAGATTTACTTTTAAGAAACTGAACAATACTCATTTTTTAATTTTTTAGAACGTACAAAGATATAAAAACTAAACGTTGTTGTTTCTATTTATATTTTGATAAATTTGTTTTTATTATTTTACAATTGATGAAAAAAAATATAGCTATTGTAATGGGTGGGTTTTCATCCGAAGTTAACATTTCTTTAAAGAGCGGAAATGTGGTTTATAATCATTTAGATAGGGAGAAATACAATTCTTTTAGAGTACATATTTTAAAAGAAAAGTGGGTCGCTTTAGATGACGAAGAGAATGAATATCCTATAAATAAAAACGATTTCTCGTTTACAAAAAAAGGCGATTTAATTACTTTTCATTGTGTATTTAATGCAATTCATGGAAACCCTGGAGAAAACGGAGTCTTGCTTGCTTATTTTAATCTAATAGGAATCAAACATACTTCTGCACCTTTTTATCAAATGGCATTAACTTTTAACAAAAGAGATACGTTAAGTGTGGTAAAAGAATATGGAATTAAAACTGCAATTTCTATCTATTTAAATAAAGGTGATGTTATAGATCTCGATAAAATTATAGCTAAAGTAGGTTTGCCTTGTTTTATAAAACCAAACAGTGCAGGCTCTAGCTACGGTATTTCTAAAGCACATAGAAAAGAAGAAATTTTACCAGCAATAGAAAAGGCCTATAAAGAAGACTCAGAAATTTTAATTGAATCTTTTTTAGACGGTGTAGAGGTTTCTGTTGGTGTTATTCAATATAAAGGAAAAACAAAAGTGTTGCCAATTACAGAGATTGTTACAGAAAATGATTTCTTTGATTACGAAGCTAAATATGAAGGGAAATCTAAAGAAATAACACCTGCAAGAATTTCATTAGAAGAGCAAACTAGTGTCGAATTTATTGCAGAAAAAGTATATACAATTTTAAATGTGTCTGGTTTTTCTAGATCAGAATTTATTTTTGTCGATGGTGAGCCTCATTTTATCGAAATAAATATGGTGCCAGGTTTAACAGAAGAGAGTATTTTACCACAACAAGCAAAAGCAGCAGGTATTACTTTAAAAGAATTATTTGAATCAGTTATAGAATCTGCTCTTGAATAGAGTTGATTTGTTTCTTTTTTACAAATAAACTTTTAAGAGCATGAATAATTAAACATTGAAAACATGAAAACAGCAATTTTTCCAGGATCTTTTGATCCAATAACCTTAGGTCATTATGATATCATCGAAAGAGGTGTAAAATTGTTTGATGAACTCATTATTGCAATTGGCATAAATGCGGATAAGAAGTATATGTTTTCCTTGGAAGAGCGTAAAACATTTATTGAAAATTGTTTTAAACATGAACCTAAAATAAAGGTGGTTACATATGAAGGATTAACCGTTCATTTTTGTCAAAAAAATAACGTAGATTTTATTTTAAGAGGATTAAGAAATCCTGCAGATTTTGAGTTCGAAAAAGCAATTGCGCATACAAATAGAGATTTAGCTCCTATCGAAACTGTCTTTTTATTAACAGCGGCAAGTACCTCTTATATCTCTTCATCTATAGTCAGAGATGTGATCAGAAATGGTGGAGATTACACAAAGTTAGTGCCTGCAATCGTTAGAGTTAAATAAATATGAAATACTTTTTTAAAACGATATTCTTTTTTTCTTTCTTTTTGTTGACGGGCTCTTGTGATAATTCATCCAAAGAAAATCTCGATTTCACCACACTTTTCGAAAAATCAAAAGGAACAGAAACTCCAGCATATAAAGAGGTGATTTCTTATTACACAGAACTTTCAGAAGCGTACCCTCAGATTTCATTATTTTCATTCGGACAAACAGATTCAGGAGAACCTTTGCATCTAGTGGTTTACAATAGAGAAGGAATTTTTAATATTGATGAAATTAAGAATTCAACCAAAAATAGAATCTTAATCAACAACGGAATTCATCCAGGAGAATCAGATGGAATCGATGCTTCCATGTTGTTGTTAAGAGACATAGTTCAGAATGATTCTTTAAAAGCGAAGTATAAAAATTCGATTATTTGTGTAATTCCTGTCTATAATATTGGTGGCGCTTTAAATCGAAACTCGCATACAAGAGCAAATCAAAACGGACCCGTAACATACGGTTTTAGAGGAAATGCCAGGAACTACGATTTAAATAGAGATTTTATCAAACAAGACACCAAAAACGCAGCAGCTTTTGCAGCAATTTTTCACACTGTAAATCCTGATGTTTTTATAGACAATCATGTGAGTAATGGAGCTGATTATCAATATGCAATTACACATTTATTTACGCAACATAATAAATTAGGTGGAAATTTAGGAGCATTTTTACAGAACGAAATGCGTCCTAAAATAGAAGCCTCTTTAGAAAATAAGGGAATTAACATTACACCTTATGTAAATGTTTGGGGCAATACGCCAGAAGCTGGATGGTCTCAGTTTTTTGACTCACCAAGATATTCTACTGGCTATACAACACTCTTTCACACATTAGGTCTAATGGTTGAAACACACATGTTAAAACCGTATAAAATTAGAGTAGAACAAACCTATGAATTAATGTTCTCGGCTTTTGATTTTACTGAAGAAAACTCAGAAATCATCAAAGATTTAAGATCTAAAGCTGCGGATGAAGTATTAGCGAAAAAAACATATCCGATTCATTTTAAAGTTGATAAAGAAAAGTTTAGAGACTTAAATTTTAAAGGTTATGAAGGTGAATTGATAGCAAGTAAAGTAACCAATGGAAAAAGATTGTTTTATAATCAAAACAAACCTTTTGAGAAAGTGGTTAAATATTATGATGAGTTTTCTATAACTAAGGAAATTACAATTCCTAAAGCATATATTTTATCGCAAGGTTGGCATACTATTACAGAGCGATTAGATTACAACAACATTGAATATTCTCTTTTTGATACCGACACAACGATTACTGTTGAAGTACATCATATTAAAGAGTTTAAAAGTAGAAAAGCACCTTACGAGGGGCATTACTTGCACTACAACACTACAGTAGAAAAAACATCAGAAAATATCAGTTTTAAAAAAGGAGATATTTATATTTCTACAAATCAAAACGGCGTTCGTTATTTATTAGAAACTTTAGAAGCCGAAGCTACAGATTCATTTTTTAATTGGAACTTTTTTGATACAATTCTTCAACAAAAAGAAGGGTATTCTAGTTATGTTTTTGAAGATGTTGCAGAAAAACTTTTGCTTGAAAACCCATCCCTCAAAAAAACTTTTGAAATGAAATTAAAAACGGATCAAAGATTCGTCAAAAGTACAAGAAAGCAATTAGATTTTATTTACAAAAATTCACCCCACTATGAAAAAGCACATTTACGTTTACCCATTTTTAAATTTTTCTAAACTTTCACGATTAATGAAGTTTTTTGTTATTTCATTTTTATTACTTGTTTCTGTTCGTTGTAATGATACTCCAAATCCAGTAAAAAAAGAGTTGAATGAAATTGCGAAAGAGATTATGACGAATGCAAAATATTGTGCATTCATTACAATTGATTCTTTAGGAGTTGCAAATGCAAGAGCTATGGACCCTTTTTTACCAGATGAAAATTTCACGGTTTGGATGGCAACAAAACCAAGTAGTTTAAAAGTAAAACAGCTTCAAGGAAACAATAATGTAACACTTTATTACTTTGATGAACAGAGTGTTAGTTATGTTACTTTACAAGGAATTGCAAGTATTATAAATTCCCGAAATGAAAAAGAAATCTTTTGGAAAAAAGAGTGGAAAAACTTCTATAAGAACAGAACATCAGATTATACTTTAATAAAGTTTATACCAAAAACAGGAAGTGTAATCAGCGAGAAATATAAAATTTTAGGAGATTCGATTACTTGGAAAACTCCTACAATCAATTTTTAAATATGAAAAAAATAGCTTTATTATTTACTTTAATAATTCTTTTTAGTTGTCAAAAATCAAAAATGAAAGAATAACCCGCTACCAGTTTTTATGTTGGAACCTATACAGACTGGGATAGCAAGGGGATTTATACATATGAGCTCTCTAGCGAAGGAAAATTGAAACAAATTGGACTCGCTGCAGAAACAAGTAACCCTTCTTTTTTGGCTAAAAGCAATGACAATAAAACACCTTTTGCAGTAGATGAAGCAAACGAAAATGGAACGGGTTTTGTGAAATCTTACAGAATAGAAAATGATTCACTTATATTTATCAGCAAAGTAAAGTCTGGAGGAGCACATCCTTGTTTTATTTATGTAAATGACGAAAATCAAGTTTTAGTTGCGAATTATACTGGAGGAAATGTAGGTTTATTAGAAGCAGATACATCGGGTAAATTATCAAAATTAATAAACGTACAACAGCATTTTGGAAAAGGAACTACAGATAGACAAAAATCTCCGCACGCACATTCTACTTGGTTTCATCTAAATAAAAAAGAAGTTATTTCTGTAGATTTAGGAACCAATGAATTATGGTTTTCATCTCTATCTCTTAAAGGTGACAAAAAAAGATTTGCTTATTCACAACAGAGAACACTTAAAGTGGCTGAAGGTGCAGGGCCAAGACATTTAACTTTTCATCCAAATAATAAATGGATATATGTGCTAAACGAATTGAATAACACAGTTTCATTAGTTAAAAAGAAAGAAGGAATATATTATGTAGATACTTCAATTTCAATACTTCCTGAAGGTTCTTCCGAATACTCTAATGGTGCAGATATTCATATTTCAAATGATGGTAAATTTTTATATGCATCTAATAGAGGGCATAATTCAATTGTAATTTATGAAGTGAATTCTAAAAATGGAGTTTTAAAATTGATTGGTTTTGAAAGTGTAAAGGGGGTAAACCCAA
>MDTF01013764.1_pt1 | contig 21883 bp, 19 predicted proteins | sample 811191 | NCBI WGS metagenome assembly MDTF01 (sample SAMN05326649, study PRJNA326480) | marine metagenome | isolation source: seawater | place: Southern Ocean | collected 2011
CCTTTCATCTTTTTTTTTACAATCATTCTATAAAAATAATCATAATCTGCATGGTATTTATATTTAATATCATAAAATCCTATTTTCTTTGCTGAAGATCTTTTAAGATAAAATCCAGTGGAATGACTACTATAAAACCCCCAACTATATTTTATTTTTTCAGGTCGATATCCATGTAAAACTCCCCAATGTTTTTTTACTGACCCAAAAAAAAAGTCAGCTTTTGGATATTTTTCAATATACTTATTTATTATTTTCAAAGCATTAGTTTTTAATCTATCATCAGAATTTACAATACAAATATATTCACCATTTGCTAATTTCATTCCTTTATTAAACGCATCATAAATTCCTTTATCTTTCTTGCTTACAATTTTTGTTATCTTTTTTTTATATTTATCTATTATTTGCAACGTTCCATCTGTTGATCCCCCGTCGATAATTATATATTCAAAATTTTTGTTATTTTGTGAAAGAACACTCTTGATGGTCTTTTCAATATACCTGTTATTATTTAAGACTACTGTCAATATTGAGAATAATATTTTTTTGTTTTTTTTCATTTAAAGAATTTTTATAATTATATAAATAATGTCTATTTACTGTTATTTAGTTTCTTATTATATTAAAACTAAATTTTTATAAACAATACCAGAAATACTAAACAATATTCTAATAAAAACTTATGGAACTTAATAATTTAAAACTTTTAGCAACACAGAACATGAATATAAACCTAGATTCATTTATATTTAGCATTTTGCTATCAATAATATTAAGTTTTTTAGTTCAAAAATTTTATATTAAGTTTTCAACTACGCTATCCAATAAAGTAGAATTTTCAAAAAATTTTTTAATCCTTGCTGCTACTACAACTATTATTATTACTATTGTTAAATCTTCTCTAGCTCTTTCACTTGGCTTAGTTGGTGCTCTATCTATTGTAAGATTTAGAGCAGCCATAAAAGAACCTGAGGAGCTAGTATATTTATTTTTAATTATTTCAATAGGTTTGGGCTGTGGTGCGGGACAATTTTATGTAATCTCTGTTGGAATTATTTTAATATTATTCATAATTTATATTTTATCTAAAATTAAATCAAAACACGATATAAAGGATATGGATAAAATAAATTTAACTATCATCTATAATTTCAACACTAAGCAGGAATTAATAGAGAATTTAAAAAAACTTCTAATTAAAAAAACTTTATATGTTAAGCTCATTTCTTTAGTTAAATCAGATTTGAGCACAACTATAAATTTTCAAGTTCAACTAGATAATTTCAATTCATTGAATAATTTAATTAATATAATACAAAAGAAAAAAACAAAAGTAATTATTGCGCAAAGTGACATTCTAGTTAATTAGGTTTTTACTTAAAATGCTCATCAATAATAAAAAAAAAAAAATAAAAAAAATTTCTAAATTTTATAAATTTTATAAATTTTATAAATATTTTTTTTTTACGACTCTCTTATTTATTTCTGCATCTCTTTTTATTGTATTTAATAGTGGCTATACTAAATTTTACACAACCAAAGCTTTAAATAAATTATATATAAACTCGTATATTAATTACTTAAAAATCCCCCAAATTTTTTCTTATTCAGTTTCTGGTCTTTTTGTCAAGATTCCAGAAATTAATTTGAATATTGATTATAAAAATAAAATACGATTAGAAAAAGATAGAGAGGAAGTGCTAAATATTGGAAAAGGCCACAGCTATAATTTTAAAACAGTCAATGCTGAAATTAAATTTGAAAATGAAACCTATAAAACCACAATAAGGCTAAAGGGAGATAGAACCGCACACTTTGAGGATATAAATAAGTCTTCTTATAAAGTTAAATTAAAAAATGATAAAACAATTTTGGGGATTAATAAATTTTCATTAATGAAGCCAAGGATGAGAAATTATATTCATGAATGGATATATCATGAATTAATGAAAGAAGGAAATTTAATAAGCCTAAAATATGAGTTTGTTAAATTAAAGATTAATGGAGTAAACAAAGGCTTGTATGTAGTAGAAGAAGGCTTTGATAAAATATTGATTGAAAGAAACAAAAGAAGAAATGGCCCAATTTTTTCTCTTAAAGAAGAATGGAATATGGGTCTAGCTGTAAATAATAAACCTTTGATTTTTGAAGTATATAATAAAAAAAATTGGTATTCCAAAAATAATATTAAATTAGCAAGCAATGCAATAACCTCACTTGATAAAATTTTTAACAAAGATGATGAATTAGACGGATTGTTTGATGAAGATAAATGGTCATGGTTTTTAGCTGCTTCTGATATAAACTTTTATGCGCATGGTATGCATCTAAAAAGCGTAAAATTTTATTATAACACTTTAAGTTCAAAATTTGAACCAATAGGGTTTGATGGTCATAGAATCGTTCCAGATTATAATAAAAATATTATTAGTTGGCCTAAAAATGGTGATTATAGAAACAGCGTGCCATCTTTTCAAAATGCGCTTAACTGCAGGGAAGTTAAAAAAAACAATAAAATTTGTGAGGACTTGTTGCCATATAAACTATTTTTTAACAATAATGGTGAATTAAAAAAAAAAATTTTTAATAAATATAAGAAAAATATAGACAAGTTATCATCAGATAAATTTTTAAAACCATTTTTTCAAAAAAGAAAAGAAAAAATTTTTACTATAACTTCTAAAATATATGGAGATTATTTCTATTCAGACAATATTCGTTTTTGGGGACCAGGGCTATATTTCTTTAATAAGGAAAGTTTCTATGAAAGATCTAAAACGCTTAGATTTAGATTAAGGAGTATTTTAGAAAATGTTCAAATAAACCAAGATAAAAATCTTATTAATATAACAAATTGGAATGATGAAAATAATATTTTTTTTACTAATAGGAATATATTAATTAAGAAATTATTTTGTAATAAAAAATTTGAAGATGAAGAGGTTATTTTTGAAATTAACCAGAGCTTATCAAAAACCTATACCTCAATAAATATATTGGAGATAGATAATTTAAAATGCACAAGAATAACTATATTTGATGAAATATTTAAAACAGAATATATAAAAGAAATAGAAATTTTAAATCCTAAAAAAAAATCTGAGGCTAACTTTAATCTTGGAAATTACTTAGACTACTTCAACATTAATGACAATTATCTTGAATTAAAAAGAGATGAAACAATAATTAATGAAAATATAAAAATCCCAGGTGGGTATATTGTGAAAATAAAACCTGAGCAAAAAATAATATTATCAAACAATTCAATCATTATTTCGGAGTCGGCTTTTAATGTTGACGGTGGTAATCCCTCAACGTATAGGCCTATAGAAATAAAGGGCAAGAATACTAATATGGGTGGTGGACTATTTTTATTAAATACAAAAAGAAAAAATTTTTTTAATAATGTTATTTTTAAAAATTTGAATGGAAGTATTAACGATATGTTTCTAGAGAAATTTGTTATTTATGGGGCTATTAATTTCTATAATTCTTCTTTAACATTGAAAAATTTTGTAATTAGTGACATTACATCTGAGGATGCCATTAACATAGTATCATCAAATTTTGCTTTGGAAAATGGAGTTTTAAAAAATATTGCCTTTGATGCTATAGATAGTGATTATAGTTCAGGTGTAATTAATAATATTATTTTAGAAAATATTTCAAATGATGGTTTGGATTTTTCAGAAAGTTCATCAGAAATTTTCAATGTTAAATTTAAAAACATAGGTGATAAAGCAATCTCTGCTGGTGAAAATTCAAAATTAGAAATTGAAAACATAAATATTTTTAAATCATTTGTAGGAATAGCTAGCAAAGATGGTTCTTCTGTGTCTGTAAGTAACATAGAAAATCAATATGTTTTAATACCTTATGCTTCTTTTAAAAAAAAAAATGAATATGAAAACCCATCATTGAAAATAAATAATACTAGTAGCAAGAACTACCAAACTCTTTATTATAAAGATGAATATTCAACTATTATATTTGACGATGTTTATCAAAATGAAATTACAAAAAATATAAATAAAAAAATTTATAGCAGAAATGGGTCAATAAAATGATTGATGATTTAAGGTTTGAAAGAAAATGGGTATTTGATAATGTTGATCCAATAACACTTTTATCGAATCTAATTAACTCTGATTTACATTTTCAGGAACAATACGAACAAAGAACTGTAAATAGCATATATTATGACGACAGATCCTTAAAATCGGCAAGAGATAATCTTGATGGCACTCTTAATAGAAAAAAATATCGAGTGAGATGGTATGGGGAAAATGCAGATATATTTAGAAAACCAATTTTAGAATGTAAAATTAGATACAATTTTTATGGTAAAAAAGAATATTTTCAAATTAAAAATTTTAATAATAAAATATTTAATGAAAAAAATTTATCAGCATTATCTCAAAATATTAACAAAATTATCCAATACAAAAATTTACTTCCAGTGTCTTCCACTCATTATAAAAGAATATACTTAATTTCATCAAATAGTCTAATACGTGCAACACTTGATTACAACATCAGGTATAAAAGAATAATGAATCATATTGAAGATTTTTATATAAGTTCAAGGGATACAGTCTTAGAGATTAAATATCCAACTAATTTAGACTCATATTTAAGAGGTCAATTAAAAAGTATCACAAGATTCTCTAAAAACTCAAAATATTTAAACTCATTGCTTAATAGTAATTTTAATTAAGCTAAAAGACTTTAGTTTTATCTATATCAATATTTCCTAATATAAAAATAGGGTCTGAGCTGACCGGCCCACCAGGTTGAAGGGTTACACTACCTTTATTAAACTTTTTTTTTACAATCTTGATATGTACACAACTTCCACCAATTATTACCACTGTGAAATCGGCTTCTTTCCAGTCTCTATAGTGACTGTTATCATTTAAATCACATATTGCTCTATAAATTTCTGTATCATTGGGTAAAATTAATTTAATTTTTTTTTTAGAATGTCTTTTATTTTTAATAATAAAAAAGTTCGAAAGTTTTTCATTATTTTGATGGTTAAAATAGAGTCTATCCAGCCAAATAATTGTATCTTTTGTATATTCTGTTATGTATGGCTCTTTTCTGATAAAGTTAGGATATTTACTGTAATAATGGTTAAATCTATTTGATGAATCTCTAGTAACTCCATCAAAGTACTGAATTGGCTTAAATATTTTATCATAAGTGCTATCTTTTACAAACTTAATAGCATTGTAAGGAAAGATTTTATATTGAGATGCTAACCCACCCCATAAAAAGAAAATTAATAGAACGGATATATATAAAATATTTATTTTAAATTTTTTTATTTTTTTCATTATACATTTCTTGTTAAACCTTATTTATATATTTCTGTAAAGTACATCAAGTTAATACCTACACCCTAAATCCTCCAAAAAATTCTGGTAAAAAATCTTTTAAATGATATTTAAAGATTGAGAAAAAAATTCTATTACTATTGTTACCGTTGTTAATTTTAATGTATTTTAATTCAGGATTTTTAAATTTTGCAAAGTCAGAAATACCTGTTTGTGATGAGAGTAATACTTTGCAATTTGACAAAAGTAATGCATTAATTAATGCCTCTTCACCCATTTTATATTTGTGATTTTTTCTATAATTTCTGTCAAATGCTCTAGTTTTTGATGTTTTATAATTTTTTGTATAAAAAATTTTGTAATTCTTAAAATTGTTGATAAAAAAATCAAAATTTTTTGAATCCTCTGTCACTAAAAGGATTTTTTTTAATTTATATTTTTTCATTAAATAGGGAATTTGTTTATTAATTTGTTTCTTTGTTAAGGGAAATGGATGATTAGTTGAATATTTCATATCCGTTCCTCTAAAATGAACTCCAAGAAATTTTTCTTTATTTTTAAATATTTTTTTTTTATATAAAAAATATTTTTTTATAATACCAGTATTAATTTTAATAAATTTCTTATAAGTGTTTGTTAAAATAGAATTAAATTTATTATTTTTTGTTAGAATATTTTTATCTTTACAAATAAAATAATTTTTACCCTCATATACCTGGTCGATGTTTATCTTGTTAATTTTATGAAAGTAATATTCCCATGAATTTTGTGTACCAAATAACACTTTTTTTTCATTGTATAAAGTTGCATGATGCTTCATATCAATAACAGGGATTAATTTATTTTTTTTAGCGTACTGAATATGGTTTAAAACAAATAACAATAACGAAAAAAACCCTCTTTTTTTTCTTGTACAAATTACGTAATATTTATTTTTTTTATTAATATTATTTTTATATTTATTTTTAATAATATTTATTTTATCTACTGAATTTGAGAGATAAATATTAATTAGTTTTTTTTTTTATCCCCATATGCGGTTCTTAATATTGATCTCGAACAAAAACAACATCCTCATGATTTCTAGTGGGATCTTTCTTAACCATAAAATTCATAGAAGATAAAAACTCTTTAATTGAATTATATGAAGATCCTTCTTTGTAAAAGTTTTCTGTACTCACTTCTACTGTAATAGATTTACAAGATTTTAGTGAGTCTCTAGCACCTTTTAATACTTCTAGTTCTGCTCCCTGAACATCAATAACCCAATGATCATATAACGTAATATCTAATTTATTTTTCAATATCAGACTATCTAGTTTTATGGTTTTTAAGCTAATTTTGTTCTGCATTTCAATATTTCTTTTTTTATCCTGAAAAAAAAGTTTTCCTTTCTTAAATCTTTCAGAAAAATCATAAATTGATGAACTCGCCTGATCATTTGATGATAAAAAAAAATCTATTAATAAATTATTTTGTGAATATAGCAAACCTTCATAGCAATCTTGAAATTTAAATTCACGTAAATTTTTTTTCAACTCAATAAATATTTTAGGGTTTGCCTCTATCCAAAGAACTTTTTTTCCTAACCAATCATAAATAAATCTTTCGGAACCTCTATGAGCACCTATATGTAAAACACCTGATGATTTAGATAAATACTTAATAATATTTAAGTCTATAGTTTCAGTATTTTTATAAATATTATTTTTTATAATTCTAATATCAATATTAAATAGTTTTTCTATTAAATGTCTAAGATTTCTAAATATCATTTTTTAATAAAATTGGTTCGAGATATAAATATATGTAAAATTGTGCTATGACAATTAAAAACATCTATTCTCATTGTATTAAAGCTCTTTAGAGCTAATTAATTATTTGAGTTAAATCAATTTAATAATTATAAACTTTTAATGAAAATTGGAAACATAATTTATGATTTGGATGATGGTGGGGCTGCTATCGCTCTCACTAGAATTAACAAATTATTAAATAATAAAAAGAAGATAAGCACAATAATATCTTATAAAAAAGAAATTGTACAAAAAAAATATAATTTTTTTATTCAATTTAAAAGTTTATCTAAATTATTTATAAATAAATTTTTTAAAAAAATCTTTTCAAAGATTTTTAATCTAAATTATATGAATACAATAAACTTTAATTTTTTTGACTCACCTTTACTTAATATTATTAATAAATCTAATTTTAATATTATCAATCTTCATTGGATTGGAAATGACACACTTTCAATAAAAGACATTGGCAGTATAAATAAAAAGGTAATAATAACTTTGCACGATATGTGGCCTTACACATCGATTGAGCACTATATTGATGAAAAAACTTTTTTAGTTAATTATGTAAATCAGTCGAAAAAAATAAATTACTTTTTAAAGTCAATTTTTAATAAAAAATTACGATATTTTAAAAATATATCTCATGTACTTTGTTCTAGTAAATGGCAAAAAAAAATGGTCGACAAAAGTCCAATTTTTAAACATGCAAAAAAAATTATCATACCACTTCCGCTTGATTTTAATTTATGGAAGCCAACTAATAAAATATTATCTAAAACAAAGTTAGGTTTTGATAAAAATCTATTTACAATTTTTTTACCTCTATCGAATAGATTTGCAGCAAAGAGAAAAGGATTAGACTTATTAATATCTTCACTAAATATGATAGATGATATTAAAATTTGTTTGATAACAACAAATACTGATAAAATACTTTTTAAAAATAAAAATATACTCCATAAAAATATTCATAATCCAAAAGAACCTTCGGAATTAATGAAAATTTATTCTGCAACAGATTTATTTGCTATGCCTAGTAGATTTGAGTCTTTTGGGCAAACACTATTAGAGGCCCAAGCTTGTAATTGTCCAGCTATAATCTTTAAAAATACAGGTTGTGAAGATATGATTTTACATAAAAAAAATGGCTATATTGCAGAATATATGAATATAAAGGATTTAGAGGCTGGAATCAGATGGTGTGTAAAAAGATTCAGATATAAGCAGAAATACAATATTAGAAAACATGCACAAAAAAAATATTCTGAAAGAGTTATTTATGAAAAATATCAAAAATTATTCAAAGAAATGTAAATTAATATTTATTAAAAATTGTATGAACTTTATTCTTTTTTTTTAATGTTTTTACAAATTTATTATATTGCAATATTTCACTACTAATATTTTTATGTTGCTTATAGATATAGCCATCTTTTTTACTATTTCTTAAATATATATTTTTTTTCAAAATATCAATTTGGACATTAACATGGTATACATCAACTTTTAATCTATATAATTTAATTGCCTCATTCAAAAATCTCTTATTATTTTTAGATAAAGAATAAATTAAAAAAATTCTATGCAAAATACCTTCATCCAAAATGAGATAATTTAAATTTTTTTTTTGTTTATTCGCTAATGAAATGCTTGTAAAATTTTCTATTACCCAAAAGTATAATCTTTTTTTAAAAATAGTACTTTGATTAATTTTTTTTATCTCATTATCAATTAATATGAAAAGTTTGTCCTTATTGATCCTTAAATCTTTAAAAGTAAGACAAACAATATCTTCATAAAATTGATTAAGATTAAAATATTTTCTAAAAAATGAACTATTTGATTGAGTTGTAGAAAAATTAATTTTATTTCTTAGTTTAAAAACTTGCCTTTTAGATTTAAAAAAATTTCTTAAATATTTAAATTGATTTGAGTAATAAAATATAATTAGATAACATATAAATTTATTTTTAAACTTACTTTTTCTTTTTTTTAGAAAAAAATTAATAATTAATCTTTGTTTTGATATACAATTAAATTTTTTCTCAAATTTGTTTTTATAAAAAGACTTTCCTGAAGCAGGAACCCCTATAAACTCTATACATTTCATTTCTTAATTTTATATCATAAATGAAAGATTAGGTTGATATTTTTTGAATTTTTTATAATACACCTTTAATACTCTATGAAAAATTTCTAAAAAAAAATTTCTTAATTAGTGTATTTATGGATGTACAACATATAAAGGAAGCTTAGATGAAATTTGATTTTGCCATAATTGGATCGGGACCTGCAGGATCTGTTATATCTGATGTATTGTCCAAAAAAGGTTTTAAAGTTGCTTTAATTGATAGAGCAAGCAATGATAAACGCCAGCAAGCGAATCATTTTTTTTGTCCCTACATTGAAAAAAGTCCTGATTACTACACTCCTGTTTTCAGTAATGAGATGGGTGGCAATGGTGTTCTTTGGCACAGCAAAGTTTATTTACTGAGCAAAGATGAAGTAGAAAATTATAATTGGTTTATTGGATATGATGAGTTAAAAAAATACTCAGACTTACTCTCAAGAAGATTTAAAATCAGCAACTCTTTAATCACAAAGGTTAATAAAAAATCTAAAGCAATTTATAGATATTCTCTTAGGGCAAACTTTAGAAGTATTTATGAATATTTAAAAATTAAAGAGAATAAAAAAATAAAGGTTTTTAAGGGGTATTCTCCTATAAGATTAAATTTAAAAAATGATATTGCAAAAAGCATCATAATCAAAAATATTAATAATAAAGAAGAAAAAATTGATATTAATTATGATTTGATATTTTGTTGTGGAGGTCTTGGCAACCCACACCTTTTATTAAATCTACTTAAGAAAAAAAATAAAAATCTAGGAAAGTTTTTATCTGATCATCCACATGTAAATTTAGGAAAAATTAAGATATCAGAAATTCTTAATTTCAAAAAAATACTCAAGCCTAATATTAAGTTAAACTTAAAAATAAAAACTGATGAAGCTGCATTAATAATTAAAAATAAAAATTATTTTTGTGGAATACAGGTAGACTATAAGACAGATCCTACTAGAAAATTAACAAGAATTTTTATAAGAATTAAAAATCTGAAATTGAGAATATTTTTAAACTTTTTTAGTTTTTTTGTTAAAAAAATTAATGGCTTATTCTATATGTTAGGTTCTTTTTTTAATAGATATTACAAGTATTCTTTTGAATTTTTTTTTTCACAAAACCCAAATTCTAAAAACCAAATATATTTAACAAACAAATTTGATAAATTTGGATTAAAAAAGGCCGTTATTAAATGGGATTTACAAAAAGACGATTTGAAGCATTATGCAGAATTACTAAATAAATCACCAAAAATAGGAAGCATTTCTATAAAAATAAAAAGTTTTCAAGATACTTTTTATAAAAATGGTCTTTCAGGACTTCACCCATCTTGTACAACAAAAATTGGTCTAAATGATAAAGTTGGAGTGGTAAATAAAGATTTAAAACTGTTTGGGTATGAGAATATCCACGTTGTTGGGTCTAGCGTATTTCCATACAATGGCTATACAAATCCAACATGGACTATTATGACACTTGCCTTAAGATTGGCAAAAAAATTAATAAAAATTCGTTCAATTATAAGGTAATTTTATGGATTTTATTTTCTAATTCTTTGTAATATTCATCTTGATTTAGATCATTTTTTTTTAAATAGTTTTGTAGATTTTCAAAATATTTTTTGTCAGAAATATTTCTAACTCTATTTGCAATAATACTATCGTACTCAATATTAAATTTCAAAAAATAATAATATAATGCTTTATCTGCTTTTAATTGATCTACTTTACTCAAGATAAAATTTTTTTTATCAGATAATATATGATTAAAATATTCTTCTTTTGTTTTAGAGTCTAAGGTGAATCCAAGATTGGAATAGATTGAACTACCCGCAAGAATTGGTTTTTTTTTATAATATGAGGCTGATTCTAAACCTATAGTTCCATAAACAGTTATTACTGTGTCAGAAATATTTATTGCATCGTTTGTATTGATATTATTATCCAACAAACAGATATTATGTGTATTATATTTATCTAATATTTTTCTAATTAAACCATCTTCTTTCCAAAAACTACTGGATGGATGAGGTCTTACAAAAAAAAAAATATTTTTATTTTTCGTTGCAAATTCAAGTGTTTCAACTACTTGTGAATAATAATCTTTAAACGGTGATTTGCTTCCTAATTCAAAATAAAAATGATTTGCATCAGACAGTGAATGAGATGCTAATAAAATCTTTTTTGAATAGTTTTTTAAATTAATTTCTTTTTTATTTAACAGTTGATAAATTGTATTTTTTTTTGATCCAAAAGCATTTTTAACATCAAAGTGTGGTAATTTACCTGACACTCTTTTTTTCATATATTTTAATAACATAAAATTTTCTTTATTTGAAAATTTAGTATCTTTTATTTTATCTAGAGTAATAGCCCTAGGATCATTTTTTTTTGAAATTAACCCTTTTTTAAAATATGTAATTTGAAAATCTTTTAAATATAATAAGTTAATTCTTAGTTTTTTTGCTAATTTATAAGCTATCGAATAATTATTTGCATAAATATGAGTATTTATCAAAATTAACTTTATTTCTTCTTTCTTGATATAGTTTTCTATCCAATAAACTTTAAATACTGTTGTAAGAAAAATTCTTATTAATTTTAAATCAAAGATTCTAGGATTAAGAAAACTATGATCATTTCTTATATATCTATCATAAACGATATCTCCAATTTTAATTTCGCTTATTTTGTATTGATCAATAAAATTATTAAAATTATTTTTGATAAAAAAAATAAAATATCTAAGAAAATGAAAAAAAGTTTTAATCAAAATTAATGGATTGAAAATCAAATATTTAAATCGAAAAGAATTTACAATTTTTTCAAACCCTAAAAATTTATAAAAAATTGAAATATTACTGTTAGACTTAAGGTCTGTTAATATATGCACATCAAGTAAATTTTTTTTTTCTAAAATTTTTATTGCAGAATAATTTTTCATAACAGAAAATATTCTTTGTCTATCTACAATTAATGTTTTTTTTCCCGTAGGATTAATTTTAATTTTACTAAGTTTGATTTTATTTAATATAATTTTGAATTTTGACATTTTTTTTAATTAGTATCTTGTATTAAAAAAGAGTAAATAGAAACATCATATGTATATCAAAAAATATTATAACTTTGCAAAATATAATTTATTTAATTTAAATAGAAGTATAACTGGCAAAGGCACAAAGAAAACACTTGAACTAATAAAAAAAAAATTACCTGAGCTAAAAATAAAGTCTTATCCCAGCGGTAAAAAAATTTTTGACTGGAAGATACCAAAAGAATGGAATGTCAATGATGCATATATTTTAGACAAAAAAAATAATAAAATTATTGATTTCAAAAAAAATAATTTACATCTAATGGGTTATTCTAGATCAATAACAAAAGTATTGAAAAAAACTGATTTATTAAAAAAGATTTACTCAATTAAAAAAAAACCAAACGCAATACCATATAGAACTTCTTATTATAATTTAGACTGGGGATTTTGTTGTACAAATAAAGTGTTAAACAAAATTAAAAATAATTATGATCAAAATGATAAATTTAAAGTTTATATAGACTCAAAATTTAATAAAAATGGTAAGATGCATTTTGGTGAGTATTTAATAAAAGGAAAATCTAAAAAAGAGATTTTAATCTCAACATATATCTGTCACCCCTCAATGGCAAATAATGAGCTATCTGGGCCAATAGTTTCAATGGCATTAATAAATTTTTTTAAAAAAAAATATAATAAAAAGACTATAAGATTTGTTTTTATACCAGAAACAATTGGTTCTATTGCTTATATCTATCATAATAGAAATAAATTAAAAAAAAATGTATTTGGAGGATATGTTTTATCTTGTATAGGAGATGAAAAAAGATATTCGTGCATGCTTTCAAAGTATAAAAATATACCGTCAGATTTTGCACTACTTGAAGCATTCAAAAAATTAAATATACCATTTAAAGAATATTCATTTTTAGAAAATGGTTCAGATGAAAGACAATATTGTTCTCCCATGATTGAATTGCCTTTAAGTTCAATTTTTAGGTCAAAATATGGAACTTTTCCTGAATATCATACTTCATTAGATAATTTCAAGTTAGTTACTATTAAAGGTTTAACAGGTGGATTTAATGTTGCAAAAGAGTCAATTAAACTCTTATTAAATTATAAATTTCCTAAAACAAGGTTTGCGTGTGAACCCCAAATGGGTAAAAGAGGGATGTATCCATTAGTTAGCTTGCCTTATAAAAAAAAATCTCTAAAAAATATTATGAATTTTATTCAATATTCTGATGGTAAAAATCACCTAGAAAGAATTTCTGACATCTTAAAAATTAAATTTTCTGAAACAAAAAAAATATATCATTATTTAAAAAAAAATAAGATTGTAAATTAATAGATGGACTCAAAAGACTCAAAACTAAATGTCAAATTATGTAATAATGATAAAGAGTGGGATATCTTTTTATATAAATCTGAAAACAAAAATTTTTTATCCTTCTCTAAGATAATTAATTCCTCAATAAGTAAATGTAAAAAATATTTTATTTATAAGGAGCAAGAAATTGTTGCTAGTTTTCATATCTACGAAGAAAATAATAAAATAATTTCTGGAGAACAAATTTATACACCTATTCATTATAAATTAAATAATAAACCAAATAAATCTAGTGAATATTATAAAAAATTTTTAATCCTTGAAAAATATATAGATTTTATAACAAAAAATTATGAAATTGGGGAAATAACACTAGATTATTTAACTGAGGATTTAAGAGCCTTAATGTGGTTTAATTTTACTGCATCAAAAGATTTATTTAAAATTTCGGAAATAAAATATACGTCTGTCATAAATTTAAATAATTTAGATAAAAATTTTACCTATGAGAATTTAGAAAGCTCTCAATTTTACTCATTTTTATCCAGGAGTATCAAGCAACAATATAAAAGTTCAAAGAAAGACACCCTAGAGTTCTATGAAAGTGATGATTTAAAATATGCCAAAGAGATAATTAACAATACTTTCGAAAGGCAAAATAGAAAAAATCTAATAAATTTAAGTATATATGAGGAAAACTTCTATAAATTTAAAGAAAATAAAGAATTAAGATTATTTTATACTTCAAAAAAAAATAAAATTGTTTCATTCACTTTATTTGGTGTGGTTTTAGATACAGCAAAATATTTACATGGTGGAAGATTAATTGATAGCAACAAGGATTACTCCCTAACATTCAATATGTTATCAAGTATCTTAAAACTAAAAAAAGATAATGTTAATTCTTTAGATTTAGAAGGCATTAATAGTCCTACTCGTGGATTTTGGAAACTTGGCTTTGGTGGTGATATTAAACCGTATTTTAAATTTAAATTTAAAAATAATTAATAAAAGATTTTTTTATTTTTTAGATAATTTATAAAAGATAGTGATTGATAAAAATTCAAGAATTTTTTTTCACTGTAGTGAGTTCTACTTGAATTTTTTAAGATATAGTTAATGTAATTTTCAGAGTTTATACTTCGTGGCGCATATCTTGTGATTAAAGCTTTTCTATAACCAGAATTTTTTGGCGCAACTGGTTTATGAAATAATCCAACAAAAAATACTAAACAATCACCAGTTTGAATAATTATTTTTTTAGATATTTTTTTTTCAATCATTTTTCTTATAAATGAAATATTTTTTTTATTTTTTGTTTTCCAGTGCAGGATTCTTAAAATGTTATTTAGAGTTCTTTTATACTCAACTCTATGAGATTTGGGTATTAGGCTGACTGTATTATCCAGATCTTTATTCAAGTAAGTCATAACTGTAAAAACTTTATAAAAATTATTTTCTTTGCAATAGGGTACTTGTCCCTTTATCTTTGGTGCACTATCCGTGTCTCTATGCCAAGAAATTTTATGCTCATCGGTATCTTTTGATATTGTATTATAATTACTAAATCCACCATCCATAAAAAAAACATTTTCATCTAAAAAATTATTAAGATAATTAATAATTTTTTCATTAGCTATATATGGCCAAAATTTTTCATCTTCATTAAAATAATCATATTTTTGAATATTTTTTTTTTCAAGGTTTTCTCTTATTGTATTTTTAAGATTATCAATTTCTTTATTATCTAAAACATTTTTTAGAATGCAATATCCATCTTTGAGTAAATTATCTCTAGTTATATCATCAATCATCGAAATTTTATTTTTTATCCAAATCTATAAAGTTATCACAGATATTTTTAATTTTTTCATTATGAGAAATTATAATTATCATATGATCTTTTTTTAATTTTACAATTAGATCTAAAATTTGCTGTTCTGCTTCATTATCCAATGATGAAGTTGCCTCATCAAAAATTATTATTTTTGGATTAAAGTAGAGCGTTCTAGCAATTGAAATTCTTTGCTTTTGGCCTCCAGAAATTCTAGATCCACCTTCACCAATTTTACAATCTAAATTATTATTATAATCATTATAGAATTTATTCATACCAATTAGGTCTATAATATTTTCCATTTTACCATAATCAATTTTATCTTCGTCAACACCTAAGCAAATATTATTTTTAATTGAATCATTTAAAAGGAGTGCATCTTGAGAAACATATCCCAGTGAGGATTGCCATGCAGAAATATTTTCATGTATCTCTTTGTCGTTATTATAAAAAATTTGACCTTCATCAGGATCAATTAAGCCTGCAATAATATCTATTAAAGTCGACTTACCAGATCCAGACCTTCCGAATATTCCAAATATTTTACTTTTGTGGATGTCTAGATTTACTGCTTCTAAAATTTTTATTTTATTATAAGAAAATTTTAAATTTTTAATATTAATAGAATTAACATCTTCAATTGATTCAAGTAAGTTTTTTTTATTGTATTTATTTATAATTATTTTTTTATAAAAAAATTTTTCATAGTAATTATTCAAACTTGCCTGATTAAATTTTATTGATGAATACAATACATTTAATGTTGTAAATGAAGGCAGTATTCTTGATGAAATTAGACCTAAAATAGCAAGAAAAGACAACGTTTCACTAATGCTGTCATCGCTATAGAAAATAATTATTATAAAAGAAATTAAAATAATTATTAATGTTTCAAAAATTACTTTTGGTAATTTCTTTATAAATTGTTGATAAAATAAGTTATTTTTTCTTGTATCTGTTGCTAAATAAAAATTTTTAAAAAAAAAATTTTTTTTATTTAATAGGCTAATTATTTTGAATGATGAAACACTTTCATTAATTAAGTTTAACAACTCTTTTTGGAGATTTATTAATTCTTCACCTACAGAATATAATTTTTTGTTATAGATAAATAAAAAAATTAATGAAAATACAATCAAAAAAGAGGATAATATAATTGTATACAATGAATTCAAAAAAAATAACGATCCAAATAAAATAAATATCAAAATAATTTCTCTTGAAATTGTTATAATACCAAAAATATAATCAATAACTCTTGCGGCCTCTAATACAGTAGAATTAAACACTTCTGATTTAGAAGAATTTTTCATTTCCAGATAAGAAAAATTCATAAATTTTTTATAAATAAGTTTGCTTTTCTCGGCCACAAGAATATTTCTCAGTTTCGTCTCATAATAATGAAAAAAAAATAGGTACACTCCTCTAAAAAGAAAAATAATTATGACTAAAAATAGTATATTTTGAATTGAACTAAAAAAAATGATGTTTTCAATGTCCAGACCTATTTTTTCTAAATATATATTTTTACCAGGGTTTAATTTATCAAAGAAAAGCATGATTAATGCCGCTAAACTACCTACTCCTATGGCCTCAATAACTGGAGTAAATATAGAAAGAATTAAATAGAAAAAAAGTTTAAATTTCTCTTTTCTATTGAAAATGGAATTCGATTTATAAAAAAAATCTTTCATAGCTATGTAATTTGTATATAAATATCATAAAAGCTTTAATAAACTATAATTATTATAAATAATATGAATGATACAAAAAAATTTATTCCCATAAATAAAGGAAACTACTCAATGGATACTGAGGAAAGAGATTTAAATTTTGATAAAAATAGAGGCTCAGCTTGGCCTGAGGGATATAAAGTTTATAGGAATAATTGGACAAAATTTGCAAAAGAAAAAATAGTTTCAGAATATCCGTTGTTGGTTGATTTAGAATTGGCTTCTATATGTAATTTAAAATGTCCAATGTGTTATACAATATCTGATGAATTTAAAAAAATGGTTAACACTAAAAGAATGGATTTTAATTTATTTAAAAAAGTTATTGATGAAATTGCATTTAAAGTGCCTGCAATAAGATTAAGCTTGAGAGGTGAGTCAACACTTCACAAGCAGTTTGTTGACTGTATAAAGTATGCAAAAGATCACGGTATTAAAGAAGTTTCAACATTAACTCATGGTTTTAAGCTGACTATTCCTTTCTTTAAAGAGATAGCTGAAGCAGGCATTGATTGGATAACCATATCAATTGATGGTACTGGTGAAACTTATAATAGTATAAGAAAACCACTTAAGTTTGATGATCTTTTTAATAAGATTAAAGATATAAAAAAATTTAAAGATGAGAATAATCTAAAAAAACCTGTAATAAAAATTCAAGGTATATGGCCTGCCATCAAAGAGGATCCAACAAAATATTATGAAATGTTCAAGCCCTATGTGGATCAAGTTGCGTTTAATCCATTAATTGATTATTTGTGGAATGATATAAAAGAAGAAAAAGAAATACCTTACATCAATAATTTTAGTTGCCCACAACAATACCAAAGAATGGTAATTGGAGCAGATGGACTAGTAATGAAATGTGCAAATGATGAGGAAAATAGAGAGGTCATGGGAGATGCTAATGAACAAACTGTTCATGAGATTTGGCATGGTAAGAATTTTCAAGAAGCAAGAGAGATGCACAATAAACCAGAAGGTTTCAAATGTAGTGAAGTTTGTAAAAGATGTTATTTACCAAGACAAACTAATAATGAAATAGCTGAAGTAGGTGAAAGAAAAATTGTAGTTAAAAACTATATTAATAGAACTCAAATCATTGGAAAATAAATTTTATTAATCTAGTCCTTTAAATAAAGCTTTTGCTTTTTTCCAGTCTTCGATATCATCTATATCAACAGCTCTATACTTCGGTATTATGTAAGCCTTAGAATTATTATGTATTGTTGATGATTTTAACCAAACTTCTTTTTTTGCCCAATAAAATTGGCCAGCATCATGATATTTTTTTGTAAAAGTTTGTGTATTTATATTTGCATTTTTTTTATTTATAAAAGAAATATTATTATTTTTCTCTAATTCAAAACTTCTTTCAATAGGATGTGTGTATTCACAAACAGGAAAAATAAATCTTTTTCTCTCATTTTTGGATTTTATTGAAGTCTTTTTTAAATCTGAAATAAGCAACAATGGATTGCATGGGTAGATACAACAAACAATATCAAACTCAATTGTGGTTAATTTTTTTATTGCATCTTGGATAACTTCGATTGTAGTAGCACTATTTTTTGATAAATTGGCACTTCTATCAATAATAAAATCAATTCCTATTTTTTTTCCAAGTTTTTTAATTTTAGCACTATCTGTTGTTAAAATAATGCTATCAAAAATTTGCGATTTTTTAATTATTTCTACAGTTCTTTGTAAAATAGGTTTTCCATGAAAAATTTTAATATTCTTATTTTTTAATCTCTTACTTCCTCCTCTAGCAGGAATGATTGCGATTGATTTCATTAAAAAAGTAAATTACTAAAATTTTTCTTAATTAGATCTTTAATCTCATTAACAGATAAAAAGTCATTTTCTAAAGAGTTATAAGAAAAATATCTTTTAATTTTTTTAAGTTTAGAGTTTTTATACTTATTATTTATAAGTTGATTTGAAATTATCAAATATTTATCACTCAATTCAAATGTTTCAAAGCCATCTGCCTTACCCATTAATTCCTCATGTATTTTTTCTCCGGGTCTAACTCCAATTACATTAAACTTTGCATTAATATTAAAAGATTTTGCCAAATCTCTTATCCTAAAAGATTTAAGTTTGGGAATGACTATCTCACCACCCTTTAAGTTGTTAATACTCCAAGTAACTAAATCAATCGCGTCCTTCATTAAAATGTTAAACCTCGTCATTTCCATATCAGTTATATTAAACTTTAGTTTATTTTTATATTGCTTAGCAAACTCGTCGAGTATAGAGCCCCTGCTTCCTAAAACATTGCCATATCTAACAATAGAAAATGATATATCCTGATCACCTGTGATATTATTAGCAGAAAGAAACAATTTATCTGCACAGAGTTTTGTGGCCCCATATAAGTTTAATGGTGATACTGCTTTATCAGTTGATAAAGCTATAACTTTTTTTACTTTAGCATTGATACATGCTTCAATTACATTTTGACTGCCTAGTACATTAGTTTTTATGAATTCTAAGGGATTATATTCGGCAGCTGGAACTTGTTTTAAAGCTGCAGCATGAATAACAATATCTACATTTTTAAATGCATATATTAGTCGTTCTTTATCTCTAATGTCCCCTAAAAGAAATCTTAATTTTTTAGCATTGTTTTGGAATTTTTTTTGTAATTCAAATTGTTTTAATTCATCTCGACTAAATATAATAATTTTTTTTATATTATATTTATTTTTAAGTAATTCATTTGTAAAATTAGAGCCGAATGAACCAGTCCCACCAGTTATTAGAATTGTTTTATTTTTTAAAAAGTTCATAAAAATATTATTTAATAAATTTATATGATATAAAATTGATATATCAATAAACATTTTACTAAAATTTGAAATATAAAAAAAAAATCTTAATTTTTGGTGGCAGCGGTCTTGCTGGTTTAAATTTTATAAAATTATTTAGTAAAAAATATAAAATTTTAGCAAGTTATAATCTTAATAAACCAAAAATCTCAAAATTTGAAAATATACAATTTTTAAAAATAGATATACTTAGTCCCTATAAAGAAATTAAAAAACAGGTCAAACTGTTCAAACCCAACTATGTATTTAATTTTTCAGCAATATCTGAAGTTGATTTATGTGAAAAAAATAAAAAATTTTGTAAAAAAGTTTTATTTGAAGGGTTTAAAAAAGCACTAAAAATTGCAAAATGTTTTAATTCAAAATTTGTTCAAATTTCTACAGATACAATATTTGATCAAAAAAATATTATAAATCATGAAAATTCAAAGTTAGATCATAAGAACTATTATTCATATCTCAAAATACATTGTGAAAAATATCTAGCCAAGAATTATTCAAATTTTATCATCTTAAGGGGTAGATTTTTTGGATATTCTATAACCAAAAAAAATTTCTTTGAACAAATTTTAATTAATTTAAGAAAAAAAAATAAAATTTTTTGCTATGACAATATGTATAGTACCCCTATAGAAATAAGTAATTTTTGTAAAATTTTAGAAATATTATTAAGTAAAAAAAAAACAGGCATATTTAACATAAGTTCAAACATAAAAATTTCAAGGTACACATTTGCAAAACAAACTGCAAAAATATTTAACCTGGATAACAAATTAATTATCAAGGCAAAATATTTAAATAAAAAAAATATAGATAAACCACTAAACTCCTCAATTTCTAATAAAAAAATAAAAAAAATTAAAGAAGTTAAAATTATGAGTGTTATACAAAGTTTAAAAAAATTAAAATATGAAGAAAAAAACAGTAGCTATAATTCCTGCATTTAATGAAGAGAAAACAATCTCTACAGTAATTAAAAAATTAAATAGTTACGTTGATAGAGTTATAGTTGTGGATGATTTTTCTACTGATAAAACTTACAAAATTGCAATCAAATCAAATGCAATAACTTTAAGAAATAAAAAAAATCTAGGTCCTGACAAATCTATTGAGGTCGGTTTAAAAAAAGCAAAAAAATTAAAATATGAATTTATTTTAACTTTTGATGCTGATGATCAACATCCACACGGCAAAGTTCCATTTTTTTTAAACCTACTTTATAAAGATAAAGCTGACATAGTAATAGGTAATAGAGAAAAATTTCCAAGATTTTCTGAATATTTTTTTTCATATTATTCTAATTTTAAAATAGGTGTTCCAGATCCAATAAATGGTTTTAAGGCTTTTAAAAATAAGATAATAGATAAAATAGGGTATTTTGACAGCTACAACAGTTTAACGTCTCAAATTTTATTTAACTCTTATAAAAATAACTACAAAATTAAAAATATCAAAATTAAGGTAAAAAAAAGAATAGATTCACCAAGAATTGGAGGTGTAATTAAAGCAAATTATAAAGTATTAAGAAGTTTAATTTTAACAGTAGTAAAAAATATTTAACAAAATGACAAAAATTAAAATTGGAAAAAAATATGTAGGAGATGGAATGCCATTTTATTCTATTGCTGAAATAGGCTCTAATTTTGATAACTCATTAAAAAAAGCATTTAGATTAATTGACCTTGCCAAAAAAGCAGGAGCAGATGCAGTAAAATTTCAATCTTTTACTGCTGATAACCTTGTAAATGATGATTGTTTTAATAAGTTAAAAATTGGCTACCAAGCTAAATGGAAAAGTTCAGTTTATGAAGTTTATAAAAAAGCTGAATTTCCAAAAG
>MDTF01016320.1_pt1 | contig 21849 bp, 18 predicted proteins | sample 811191 | NCBI WGS metagenome assembly MDTF01 (sample SAMN05326649, study PRJNA326480) | marine metagenome | isolation source: seawater | place: Southern Ocean | collected 2011
CCAATGCAATCACTGCATCGAATGATTCTGATGCCAACAGCTTTTTGACCGCCAATGGCAATTCAAATGCACCAGGCACCTTAATGATGGTGATGTCTTTCTCGTTAACACCATGCATCTTTAACGCTTCTAACGCTCCGTCTAAAAGGCGATCAACAATGAAGCTATTCCAGCGAGTTACCGTGATGGCATATTTTGCTGAAGCGTTGTTATAGTTACCTTCAATAGTTCTAATGTTCATATCCAATCCCTATTGCATTGCTCGCATGGCGAGATTAAAAATCCAAAATTTTTATAATTATTCATCCAAGCCTTCACGATCAAATGCCACAAAATCGACAACTTCTAAATCAAAGCCGGAAATAGCATTAAAGCGCGCGGGAAAACTAAGTAATCTCATCTTCCCCACTCCTACGTCCCGAAGTATTTGAGAACCCGTCCCTATGGTTAGATCACTACCGGTTCTGCTGGTCGGCTGGGCCTCACCAGGGGAACCAACGGCTGTTGCCAGATTATGAGCCATGTTTTGGCCATAGTCTTCTTCAGACAGCAGCACAGCAACTCCTTTGCCCTCTTCATTGATTCGTTTTAATGCCGAAGCAAAAGACCAACTGGTTCGACCAGAATTAAAGACTTCACAAGTATCTCGAACGGTATTAGGAATATGCACTCTCACCAAACAAGGCTCTCCGGCTTCAATTTCGCCTTTTACAAAGGCCAAATGCGTACTGCCACTGAGAGAATCTTTGTAGGTGTGTACGTTAAACTCGCCATGCTCTGTTTGTAAAACATTTGATTCCGTCCTCTCCACCGTATGCTCGTTGGCAATACGGTAGTGAATCAGGTCTGCAATAGTTCCGATTTTCAGCCCATGCTTTTTGGCAAACACCTCGAGGTCAGGCCTTCTAGCCATAGAGCCATCTTCATTCATTATCTCTACGATTGCAGATGACGCTGAATATCCTGCCATTCTTGCGAGATCACATCCAGCTTCGGTGTGCCCTGCTCGGCGAAGCACTCCACCGGGCTGAGCCATAATTGGAAACACGTGTCCAGGCTGAACAATATCCTCAGGCTGACTATCTCGACTCACAGCCACTTGAATTGTTCTTGCTCTATCTGCCGCGGAGATTCCTGTGGTAACGCCACTGGCCGCTTCGATCGAAACAGTAAAATTGGTTTCATAGGGCGTATTGTTGTCATCCACCATTAATGGCAACTTCAAATACTTGCACCGCTCAGGAGTTAAGGTCAGGCAGATCAAACCTCTTGCGTTTGTTGCCATGAAATTAACATCTTCTGTCCGCACTCGCTCTGCCGCGATGACAAGATCACCTTCGTTCTCGCGATCCTCATCATCCATCAACACAACCATTTTGCCTTGGCGGAGGTCGTCTATTATTTCTTCTATTGAATTCAATTCCATGGGCAAAAATCTAACTCTTTTAATCGTCGTTTATAAAATGGCGAAAATGCTGTTTTGCGAATGATAAGTAGTGCAAGTAAATGGCTTAAATCTCTAAGACTTACCAAACCCGTGCTCCATCAAATAGTCTTTGGTAATCCCACCCCCAGTAGACTCTTGAGCTCCAGTCATCAGCCGTTCTAAATAGCGAGCCACCAAATCAACTTCCAAATTGACTACTCGACCGACACCGTATTCACCGATAATCGTTTCTTCTTGAGTATGAGGGATAACATTAATCGAAAAACTATTCGCAGATACTTCATTGACCGTCAGGCTGGTACCATCAATACATATCGAACCTTTTGCAGCGATGTATTTTCTTAAGTCTTCCGGCACTGTAAAAGTCAGTTTGATACTTTGACCTTCTTGGCTGCTGGTGGCTAATTTTCCAACACCATCGACATGCCCACTCACGATATGTCCACCAAAACGATCAGTAGCCATCATGGCTTTTTCCAAATTGACCCGTGACCCGGGTTTTAACGAGCCTAGCGATGTGCAGCGTAAAGTCTCATTTGATACGTCAGCTCCAAAGCTTGAATCGGACATTTCTACAACTGTCAAACAGCAGCCGCTAACCGCGATTGAGTCTCCAAGTTTTACATCAGACATGTCCAGTTTTTCAGTCTTGAGCACTAGCCTCCATTCGGATTTGATTTCCTGCAGGCTTTTAACACTTCCGATGGCTTCTATGATTCCAGTAAACATTCTTTTAACTCATCTCTATCTACTAACTTTTAGACAGCACTTCCATCATTAGAAGGCCCCGTATTAACTTTAACCTACTCTCTTTCTATTCAGCGTCACTTTGAAGTGAGCCGCTGGGGATAAAAAGTAATCTTAATATCTTCCCCAATTTGGCTTAACTCGCCAACTTTGAACTCTGGGGCCTGAGCCAATTGGCTCAGCTCTTTAAGGTCAAGCAGTGGCTTTGACGTTGCACCTAACAGTTTAGGGGCTATGTAAACCACCAACTCATCGACTAAATTAGCGTCAACAAAGGCGCCGCACAAAATAGATCCCGCCTCTACTAATATTTCGTTGCACTCAATTTGGGCGAGCGATTCTAGCACAGATTGCAAATTGACTCTTTTTTGACCCTGAACAAGAGTCGCTGCGGTGCCAATGATCTCTACGTTGCAAGTAGTCGGAATGGATTTGCTGTACGCGCCTATTTCCTGTTCAGAAGCCACAGTAAAGACTTTCACCGAACCTACACCGTAAATTTTTGCGTTAGTGGGTGTGCGCAATTTACTGTCCAGGACAACCCGGAGAGGTTGCGTGCCAAGGGACATTTGATTGGAGACTTTCTCGGCTTCGGTCAAACCCAGCTCATCAATACGAACGTTCATCAACGGATCGTCTTTGAGTATCGATGCAACGCCAGTGACTATAGCGCTGACCGATGCCCGTAATCTCTGAACATCTTGGCGCGACTGCGCGCTGGTGATCCATTTGCTCTCGCCGCTGGCTAACGCGGTACGACCATCCAAGCTCATCGCGAGTTTGACTCTTACAAAGGGCAAACCGGTTTCCATGCGTTTGAAGAAGCCTGGATTTATCGACCTAGCAGGCCCATCGAAATCGGACAGGTGTGAAACCTTAATACCCGCCGATTCAATAATAGCCACACCTTTGCCCGCCACAGCAGGATTCGGGTCTAAAGATGCAATAACAACTTTACCAACACCTGCATTAACTAAGGCCTCGGCGCAGGGTCCAGTGCGGCCCTGGTGAGCACAAGGCTCGAGGCTTACAAATACAGTCGCGCCTTTTACATCCAAACCACTGGCTTGAGCATTGGCAAGAGCCATAATCTCGGCATGGGCCTGGCCGGGCATTTTATGCCACCCTAGCGCAAGCTTGCCGCTTTGGCACAGGATAACGCAGCCCACTCTGGGATTCGGGGCGGTATTGATAACGGTTTGAGCGAGATTAATTGCCTGTGCCATATGAACTGGCCAGTCAAGAAATTCAATGTCTAGCTTGACGTTAGGTATTATCTGCATGATAAATCTGATTGGCCAAGTTCAGAGGAATATAGTCATCAGGCCCCAAAAAAATACAGAGCCCCCGACCAACTATGTGAGCATTTTACAATATCTGACTCTAATCAGAATTGTCGCGAGACAAGCGGTCAATTTCTTCACGGAATTCGTTAAGATCTTTAAACGAGCGATAAACTGAGGCAAAACGAACAAAAGCAACTTCATCTAATTGACGAAGTTCTTTCATCACCTGCTCTCCCACATCACGAGACTGTATTTCTCGCTCGCCAGTAGATCGCAGATGCGCCTTAATTCGAGTCACTGCTTCTTCAAGGTTTTCGATGCTGACTGGGCGCTTCTCGAGCGCCTTACTGAAACCGGCAAGTAATTTGTCTTCATTAAATGGTTCACGAATCCCGCCTGCCTTAATAATTCGAGGCATTACTAATTCGGCAGACTCGTAGGTTGTAAAACGCTCTTGACAAGTAACGCACTCGCGACGCCTTCGAACGTGATTGCCCTCTGTAACCAGTCTCGAATCAATAACTTTAGTATCTACTGCGCTACAAAATGGACAATGCATAAATAACCTTTCATTCAGTATAGATTGTTGCCGTTTAGCCCTATCACTAAAACCAGCCCTAGCTGAGCACTTACATCTCCTGTTAAGAAGACATGTAGACAGGAAAATTAGCGCAAAGTTTAAGCACTTTTTCTTTTACGTCGTTGATAACCGTCTCGTCTTCTATGTTATCGAGAACATCACAAATCCAGCTAGTGAGATCGCTAATTTCGGCTTCCTTAAATCCGCGAGTAGTAATTGCTGGCGTACCAATGCGCAATCCGCTAGTGACAAAAGGAGGGTTAGGGTCATTTGGAACCGCGTTTTTATTCACCGTTATATTAGCGCGTCCAAGAGCTGCATCAGCCGCTTTACCGGTTATCCCCTGACGAATCAAACTCAACAAAAAAAGATGATCATCAGTGCCACCAGAGATAATATCGTAGCCACGCTCGATAAATATTTTCGCCATGAGCTGTGCGTTTTTGACCACCTGCTGTTGGTAGATCTTAAAGTCAGGACTCATAGCCTCTTTGAAGCAGATCGCCTTGGCAGCAATAACATGCATAAGGGGACCGCCCTGGCTTTCAGGGAAAACTGCAAAATTGAGCTTCTTCTCAAGCTCAGGGTTGGACTTCGCTAAAATGATACCACCGCGAGGCCCGCGTAAAGTCTTGTGAGTCGTAGAGGTCGTAACGTCGGCTATGTTAACCGGACTTGGGTAAACTCCAGCGGCTATCAAACCAGAAACATGGGCCATGTCCACTAAAAAGTAAGCCCCCACACTGTCGGCAATATCTCTAAAACGCTGCCAGTCTATGATTCGTGAGTAAGCTGAGAAACCTGCTACGATTAATTTAGGTTTGTGTTCTTGGGCAAGCGCGTTAACTTGATCGTAGTCAATCTCACCGGTTTCAGTGATGCCGTATTGCACCGCATTATAGATACGGCCAGAAAAACTCACACTAGCACCATGAGTTAAATGACCACCGTCCGCCAAACTCATACCAAGGATTGTGTCGCCAGGCTTGATCAATGCCATGTAAGCCGCGGCATTCGCCTGCGAACCAGAATGGGGCTGAACATTCGCGTAATCGGCACCGTATAGTTTTTTAACACGGTCAATGGCGAGAGTCTCCACCACGTCCGCATGCTCACAGCCACCGTAATAGCGCTTGCCCGGATAGCCCTCAGCATACTTATTGGTCAAAACCGAACCTTGCGCCTCAAAAATGAGCGGACTGGCGTGGTTTTCTGAGGCTATTAATTCAATGTGCTGCTCTTGCCGAGTACGCTCAGCTTCGATAGCAGCGCTGATTTCCGGATCAAACTCAGAAATACTCATATCGGAATTAAACATCGAAGTCTCCATGGTAGTTGAGGCGTTTTGAGAAGGCGACATTCTACATGATGACCGTGCGATGAGCACCCGAAATCTAGTCACTAACAAGGGTTTTGGCACCCAAATTGACAACAGCTATGCCATAATGACGATCTATTTTTTTAGCAAGGTTTTATGAAATGGCCCAGTTTGTTTACACCATGCATCAGGTTGGCAAAGTCGTTCCTCCCAAGCGTGAGATTCTTAAAGATATATCTCTGTCTTTTTTCCCAGGCGCAAAAATTGGAGTACTTGGGCTCAACGGCTCTGGTAAATCGACTTTGCTGAGAATCATGGCTGGACTAGATACTGAGTTTAACGGCGAAGCCAGACCCCAGCCGGATCTTAAAGTGGGCTATTTACCCCAGGAACCGGAACTCGATGAAACTACCGACGTTCGCGGCAACGTCCAACAGGGCGTCAAGGAGATTATCAACCTGGTCGAGCAGTTCAACGCCATCAGTGACAAATTCGCCGAACCCATGAGCGACGATGAGATGACGTCCCTGCTGGAGCAGCAAGGCAACCTGCAAAATGAGATTGATGCCGTCGATGGCTGGCAAATTGAACGAACCCTTGAGCGAGCAGCGGATGCTTTGCGCCTGCCACCATGGGAGGCAGACGTTTCCCTTTTATCCGGCGGAGAAAAACGCCGGGTCGCGCTATGTCGTTTATTGCTATCCAAGCCAGATATGCTTTTGCTCGACGAACCAACCAACCATTTGGACGCGGCCAGTGTGGCGTGGCTCGAGCGGTTCCTACAAGATTACACAGGCACAGTTGTGGCAATTACCCACGACCGTTACTTCCTCGACAATGCTGCAGGCTGGATTCTGGAACTCGACCGCGGCCACGGCATCCCTTACGAGGGCAATTACACGACATGGTTAGAGACGAAAGAAAGTCGACTGCAGACGGAGGCCAAAAAAGAAGCCGCTCACGAGCGCACAATCAAATCCGAATTAGAGTGGGTGCGTTCCAATCCCAAAGGCCGCCAGTCCAAGAGCAAGGCAAGAATCGCACGCTTCGAAGAGCTCAACTCACAAGATTTTCAGAAGCGCAATGAAACTCAGGAACTGTATATCCCGCCGGGACAGCGCCTAGGTGACAAGGTTCTTGAAGTAAACAAGTTAAGCAAAGCCTTCGGCGATAAAAGCTTAATCGAAGATCTAACTTTTTCGGTTCCCAAAGGCAGTATTGTTGGCATCATCGGCGGCAACGGCGCCGGTAAAACCACTTTTTTGCGTATGTTAGTAGGCTCCGAGCAGCCCGACAGCGGCACTATTGATCTAGGGGAAACTGTTGAGCTTGCCTATGTAGACCAAAGCCGCGATGAACTGAACGGTGATAACACCGTGTGGCAGGAAATCTCGGACGAGCAAGAACAGATTCAAGTTGGCAGGTATGAAGTGTCTTCAAGAGCCTATGCTAGCCGCTTTAACTTTCGGGGTGGCGACCAGCAGAAATTCGTCAAAGATTTATCCGGCGGCGAGCGGAACAGGCTCCATATGGCCAAGCTGCTTAAGCGCGGCGGTAACGTGCTATTACTCGATGAGCCTACTAACGACCTCGACGTGGAAACACTGCGCGCTCTGGAAGAAGGTATCTTGGCATTCCCCGGCTGCGCCATTGTGGTATCTCACGATCGCTGGTTTTTAGACCGCATTTGCACTCACATCCTAGCTTTTGAAGGGGACAGCGAAGTGGTCTGGCATGAAGGTAACTATACGGACTATGAAACAGAACGCCGCAAAAGGCTTGGAGACGGTGCCGAACCGACTCGGATCAAATATAAAAAGCTCAGCGTTTAGCCCCTAGGACCAAAACGGGTCGGTGTTGGAGTTAGTGCTCTGAGCTAGTGCTGGAGTATTTACTCTGACACCGACTTCCGCTTTTATCTAGGCTCTGCTTTTAACGCTCAGTAAATTTCCTCAGCCATAACAGCTGAGGATTTCCACAAACCTGATTAATACACCCCAAAACTCAGACAAATAAAGCCACTAGGTACCCCTTCGCTAGACAAAATCACAGCTAAGTCTTGAATACCAAGAATTGCCGGCCAAAATCCTGCTATTAGCACCGAGCTTAAAAACCCTTTTTTTTGACAAACTCTAATGCAGTTTTTTGATCGTTTTTGCCCAATGACTTGAACTTTGAATTCCACACCTCCTAACCTGAAACTGCCAGATTTAAGCCCTAAGAATAGGTAGCCACTACCCTAATCTCCAGCCTCGCCAAGCTATGCTCGACCTACCAAAACCAATTCTCTTAATTCTTGATACTTTTTAAAGACAGTAGCCCCACTAAACCCAAGCGATTATTTCCACATGCGTCTATAACATGTGGTCTATAAGTAGGCAGTTGGTCGTTTCATGGCTGCGAGAATAAATAACCTGCCGTTTGCATGACATAGCCGATTAGCATGGCGCTAGCTTTAACTTTCCACGACACCGAAAAACCAAGCATCGAGACAAGAAACGGCTCACTCAGCTGCGGGCTATAAAGCGGGTCGAGCACCAACTCTACCTGCTTTATAGCCCGCATCCATACTGAGCATCGGTCCACTTTCTAGGCGGTTTACGATATAGTGCGGTTTTGCTCTATTTAATACCTGACTAAATTAGTCGGGTATTGTATAATTTGGTCTCGCAATCAAAGAATCAGCTCGACAACCCCCACAGTTGACGGCAAATTCAAATGTAAGGGCATCACAGCCCACGATTAGAAAAAACGGAGCGACTATTTATGGCGACCACAGATCAAGAGGTGAGAGAACTCATCAAGCGGGAGTACGAACATGGCTTCGTGACTGAGATCGAATCAGACACTTTTGAGCCAGGCCTCAGTGAAGACGTAATTCGCCGCCTTTCAAACCTCAAACAAGAACCCGAGTTCATGCTTGAGTGGCGACTCAAAGCCTATCGCCGCTGGTTGGAAATGGAGGAGCCAGAATGGGCACACGTTGATTACCCAAAGGTTAAATACAACGATATTTCCTATTATTCCGCGCCCAAACGCCCGGAAGATATGCCTCAGAGCCTGGACGAAGTCGACCCAGAGCTGCTGCGCACTTATGAAAAACTAGGCATCCCACTGCACGAACGAGCCAAACTGGCCGGTGTTGCTGTAGATGCGGTATTCGATTCTGTCTCTGTTGCCACCACGTTTAAAGAGCCTCTAGAAAAAGCCGGCGTTATCTTTTGCCCTATTTCAGAAGCCCTACAAAAATACCCTGAGCTGGTGAAGAAGTACCTAGGCAGTGTTGTTCCCGTGGCTGACAACTACTTTGCTGCGCTGAACTCAGCGGTGTTCTCAGACGGTTCCTTTGTCTATATCCCTAAAGGTGTGCGCTGCCCATTAGAGTTATCTACCTACTTCCGCATCAACGCCGCCAACACAGGCCAGTTTGAGCGCACCCTAATCATCGCCGACGAAGGAAGCTATGTTAGCTATCTCGAAGGCTGCACCGCACCCATGCGGGATGAAAACCAACTCCACGCCGCGGTCGTGGAGCTGGTGCTTCTGGACGATGCTCAAATTAAATACTCCACCGTGCAAAACTGGTACCCGGGTGATGAAACAGGCAAAGGCGGCATCTATAACTTTGTTACCAAGCGCGCCGCCTGCAACGGCAAAAACTCCAAAGTATCTTGGACTCAGGTCGAAACCGGCTCCGCTATCACTTGGAAGTACCCCAGCTGCATCCTTCGCGGTGACAACAGCGTGGGTGAGTTCTATTCGGTCGCCCTTACCCATAACTACCAGCAAGCCGATACCGGCACAAAAATGATCCATCTCGGTAAAAACACACGCAGCACAGTGATTTCAAAGGGCATTTCCGCAGGGCGCAGCTCCAACGCTTACCGTGGCCTCGTGAAGTTCAATCCGGGAGCCGAAGGGGCTCGAAACTTCACTCAATGCGACTCATTGCTGATCGGCGACCGCTGTGGCGCCCACACGTTTCCGTATATAGAAAGCAAGAACAAGTCAGCAATCGTAGAACACGAAGCAACCACTTCAAAAGTCAGCGAGGAACAGATGTTTCTATGCCGCCAGCGCGGCATAGAACCTGAGCAAGCTGTATCTATGATCGTTAACGGCTTCTGTAAAGAAGTGTTCAAAGAGCTTCCTATGGAGTTTGCGGTAGAAGCCGGCAAGCTACTGGAAGTCAGCCTAGAAGGCTCTGTAGGTTAATGTTTAGCCAGCCAAATCTGACTTGGAGTCTATATTTAATGGACACGTTGTTTGATTGGGCTGGTTTTAATTAAGCTACTTCTTTATTAGCACCGATTTATTAGACCCGATCTTAGTGAGCTAGATTTTAGTGAGCTATATCTTTTAAACCAGATTTTATTGACCCGAATTCAAAGCTACAAGAGAGAACTGCAAATGCTAAGCATCAAAAACCTACACGCCTGCGTCGAGGGTAAACAGATCCTCAACGGCATCAACTTGGAAATCAAAGCCGGCGAAGTCCATGCCATCATGGGCCCCAACGGCTCTGGCAAAAGCACCCTGTCACAGGTGCTGGCAGGTAACGAGGCATTTGATGTCACTGCAGGCGAAGTTTTCCTTAACGGCGACAACTTGTTGGACCTAGCTACCGAAGAGCGTGCTCGGGAAGGCGTATTTTTGGCGTTTCAGTACCCAGTTGAAATTCCCGGTGTCAGTAATCTGCAATTTCTGCGCACCGCAGTTAATGCGATGCGCAAGCACCATAGCAAAGAGGACATGAACGCAGCAGAATTCATGAAGCTGGCCAAAGAAGTTTCCAAACAGGTAGACCTTGACCCAGCCTTTCTGAAGCGCGGCGTTAACGAAGGTTTCTCCGGTGGAGAAAAGAAACGTAATGAAATCATGCAAGCGCTATTGCTACAGCCGAAACTAGCCATTTTAGATGAAACCGATTCTGGCCTGGATATCGACGCCCTGAAAGTTGTTTCTGACGGCGTCAACGCCCTGCGTGCACCCGATCGCTGCATCATCATGATTACCCACTACCAGCGCTTACTAGACCATATTGTTCCAGATTACGTGCATGTTCTGGCCGATGGGAAAATAATCAAATCTGGCAGCGCCGAGCTGGCCCTAGAGTTAGAGGCAAAAGGCTACGGCTGGCTCGGAATCAAAGACGAAGCTGTTGCCAACCAATAATCAAGAGGTCGCGTAATGAAAACTGCACCCATGCTTTCCAGCGCCTTTCTGCAACCGGCAGGACAGGCGCTGCCGACAACGCTTCTGGCGCTACGCTTTGATAGGGCCAGCTCTTTGGCGGACTTATTACTGCCCACGCGCAGAACTGAAAACTGGAAATACTCTGCCAAGCACCTAAAACTGACCGACGAAATGGCTAGCTCTTTGCCTTCTGACGCCAGTGTCGAAGCTGCGGATATTTCGGGCTACACCGTAGTTCTAGTCAACGGTGTTGTGCGCCCCGAGGTCAGCAACTATCCATCTATAGAAGGTCTGAGCATTCAGCGCTTCAGCGAGCTCGACGTAGATGACGCTGCACTTGCCGCCGATCTAATAGGCAAATCTATCAGTGATCAGCCGGCTAAATCCGGCTCAGTAAATCTGTCACAGCTCAACGGCGCACGCTTTGAAGACGGCCTGCTGATTCAACTCAAACCCAATACCGTTTTAGACCAACCGCTGTTTGTAATTCACCATACTACAGCCAGTCATAGTGGTTCCGCCTACCCTCGCATTTTGGTGGCCGTAGGTCGCAACAGCCAACTCACCGTGGTGGAAGATTACGTATCCAGCGGTGACTGCTCGGTAATGGTCAACACGACTACCGAATTCAACCTCGACGATGGCGCTAATGTGACCAGTATTCGCCTGAACACCGAAGGCCAAGCTGTTCAGCACATGGGCACAACCGGCGTGCGTCAGCAGCGCAGTTCACGCTTCGAGAGCCACAGCGTCGGCTTTGGCGGCACCTTACGCCGGCACGATCTCCATGTTCGCCTTGAAGGCGAAGGCGCCGAGTGCAAACTCAATGGGGTTGTAGTAACCCAAGGCACTCAGCATTACGACAACCACACCACCATCGAGCATGTTGCTGCCAACTGCAACAGCGAGGAAACCTACCGCAATATTGCGGCAGACAAGTCCCATGCTATTTTTAACGGCCGTATTCACATTCACCAGGATGCGCAGAAATCCAACGCCAACATGAGCAATAAAAATCTATTGCTCACTAACGGCGCGGAAATCGATACTAAACCGGAGCTAGAAATATACGCCGACGATGTAAAGTGTGCTCACGGCGCAACCATCGGCCGGCTTGATGACGAGTCAATATTCTATTTGGTATCCCGAGGCCTTAGCCGTCGTGATGCCAAGGTGCTATTGACCATGGCATTTATCAATGAGCTGGTCGACCAGATTCCGGTAGAGCAGGTGCGTGAATCAGCCAACATCGGCCTAAACCAGTTTTTCGATCAGGCATTTCAGGAGGTATAACGGGTATGAATACTGCATCCGTAGCACAGACCACCCAGCCGTTGTTTGACGTTCAGGCGGTACGTGGAGATTTTCCGATACTCTCCCAGCAGGTGAATGGCAAACCATTGGTATACTTGGACAACGGCGCCTCGTCGCAACGCCCAGAAGCGGTTTTGCAGGCTATGGACAGCTACTACCGAGAAATGCACTCCAATGTACATCGCGGCGCTCACACCTTAGGTGACCGCGCCACCGACGCTTTTGAAGGCGCCCGCATCAAGGTCCAGCAGTTTCTGAACGCAGCCAGTGCCCAACAGATCATATGGACTCGGGGCACCACTGAAGCCATCAATTTAGTCGCCCATGGCCTCGCAGCGCAGCTCAAGCCAGGTGATGAAATCTTACTAAGTCAGATGGAACACCACGCCAATATTGTACCGTGGCAGATGCTGGCCGAGCGCACAGGCGCCAAGGTAGTCCCCATTGAACTCACCCCAAATGGCGAGTTGGATATGGAGTCTTACGACTCGCTACTCAGTGAGCGCACCCGCATACTCGCCATCACACACGTCTCCAATGTTTTGGGCACCATAAACCCAGTTGCCGAGATGGTAGCTAAAGCCAAAGCTCATGGGGTGATCACGCTGATCGACGGCGCTCAAGCGGTACCACATTTTCAGCCCGACGTTACGGCGCTGGATTGCGATTTCTACGTGTTTTCAGCCCACAAGCTGTTCGGTCCCACTGGCATTGGCGTGCTGTACGGCAAAGTTGAATTGCTGGAAGCCATGCCCCCCTGGCAAGGTGGCGGCGAAATGATAGAAAAGGTTAGTTTTGCAGGCACCACGTACAACACACTGCCCTACAAATTCGAAGCTGGCACACCGGCTATTGGCGAGGCCGTTGGATTAGGCGCAGCTATTGATTATCTGGCAAACCTAGACCGAAGCGCGATGGAACTCGCCGAGAACGGACTGCTGCAGCGCGCCAACGAACTAGTGCCCAGCGTACCTGGCATGACGGTAATTGGCACTGCAGCTAATAAAGTGCCGCTAATGTCGTTCAAAATTGACGGGCTTCACCCCAGTGATATTGGTACTCTACTAGATCAGCAGGGTATAGCCGTGCGCACTGGCCATCTCTGTGCCATGCCTTTGATGGAGCTTTACGGACTTCCCGGCACGGCGCGGGCTTCATTTGCGTTTTACAATACGCAGGAAGAAGTTGAGCAGCTGTTTGCAGCTCTGCAAAAAATACAACGTCTGTTTGCCTAATGGAGGTGGAATCATGACAGCTCAAATATTCAATCCGACCGCTGCGGTTGCAGTTACGATGACTCCCAGCGCGATCGAGCACGTTCGCAAGCAGTTGAAAAAAAACCCGGAGGCCTTAGGCATTCGCTTAGCGATTCGAGAAAGCGGATGCTCCGGCTTCAAGTACGAAACCCAATGGGTGGAAGAATCCAGCAAGGAAGATCAGATTTTTCATCTCGACGGCGTAGACGTGTTTGTAAAAACCATACACTTACCACTAGTGAACGGTATTGAAATAGATTTTGTCACTGCAGGGGTAAACTCCACTTTTGAATTTCGTAACCCCAACGCCACAGCAGAATGCGGCTGCGGCGAAAGCTTCACAGTGACGTGACGGAGTAGAAGATGGAAGAACGGGAAGTTGTAGTAACCACACGCGAGGTAGAAGCTCTCCTTGTGCCATCAGGCACGGAAATCATGATTCCGGCGAATTCCTTCATTAGCATTACCCAGTCGCTAGGTGGCACCTATACCGTAGCGGTAAACGGCAATATGGCGCGCATTGAAGGCTACGACGCCGATGCTTTAGGAAAAGAGCCACAGGTCAGTAGCTTTGAAGCTACAGACGACGGCTCAGTCAACGAAGATCAGCTGTGGGAAGCCATGGGCAACTGCTACGACCCGGAAATCCCCGTCAGCGTGGTAGAAATGGGCCTGATTTACAGCTGTAAGATAGAGAAAGATCCCGAAGTGGGCAACCACGTTGAAATTACCATGACCCTTACAGCCGCCGGCTGCGGCATGGGCCCGGTGATTGCCATGGACGTAAAAACTAAGCTAGAACACGTACCCAATGTAGACAAAGTTACCGTAGAAATAACCTTTGATCCACTGTGGAGCAAAGACATGCTCTCCGACGAAGCCAAACTGGAACTAGGAATGATTTAATGAACGCCAGTGATTTTAACAACAACTCGCTGGGTACCAGCACCACATTGGAAGATGTCTTCGACGCCTTTGAGTTTCTCGACGACTGGGAAGACCGCTACGCCTTTATAATTGATCTGGGCAAGCAGTTGCCGCCGTTTCCAGAATCCCAGCGCACAGAAGTAAACTATGTTCACGGCTGCCAGAGCCAGGTGTGGCTAATCCACCATTACGACAAAGACAGCGGTAAACTTCTTCTGTTGATCGATTCCGACGCCATCATTGTGCGCGGACTAGCAGCGATTATTCTAGTGGCGCTGAACAACCGCACACCAGCAGATTTGCTGGCAACGGATATTGACAAGCTATTTGAACGGCTAGATTTGTTCCGCCATATTTCACCAACGCGCGGTAACGGCCTGCGCTCGATGATCAGTAAGATCCAAAAACTAGCAACTGCGCAAGCGGCTTAACGGTCCAACATCCTGGCAGAAAATGACTATGCTGTAAGGCTCCAAGATGTCGGAGCAATTGCTCGACCACCGACCACCTACTGACTCTCGTCCAACTACTCTCACGCAATACAGCGGCTACTACCTTTAATCATATCAGCAACTAGCAAACACGAAAGCCCTAATGGTTGTCTTTTCCCGCATACCCCAATCCCGAAAATTGAGGCCGTTCGAGACTGCTTAAAACTCCGTACTACCCCTTAAAACTAAGTGCCGCAGAATGTCTCATACTGGTCCATAAACTCTTTAGGCGCCGGTGTCGCGTAGCGCGAAAGCGTTGGCCTCTCTTCAAAGGGAGTTTTAAGCACCGCAAGCAATTCCTCGAATGGCGCCAAGTCACCCTCAGATGCTGCATCTAAAGCTTCTTCTACCAAATGGTTACGCGGGATGTAGATTGGGTTAACCGAACGCATTCTCTCAGCCGTGTCCGATGCAGACTGCTGGGCAGTCCTTTGATGCCAGCGAGCTAGCCAGTCAGCGAGTATATCTCCGGCAGGAAACAACGCTTCAAGTTTTTGCAAATTACCATCAGCGGCGTCCGCAAGCCTTCGCCACGCCAGCGTGTAGTCAACCGAGTGCACCTTCAGCAAATTCAGCCAATCCTTCACCAGCAACTTGTCGCCGTCGATATCCGAACTGGGGTTTTCTAATCCTAGTTTGTTTTGCGCACCAGCTAACCATAGCTTTTCATAGTGAGGTATAAAATCGTTCAGGATCGCTTCCACTTTCGGGACGGCGCCCTCAGGATCGTCTTCATCAATCAACGGAAGCAATGTCTCGGCCAATCGAGTCAAATTCCACTGAGCTATCTGCGGCTGATTTTTATAGGCGTAGCGCCCTTGTTGATCAATCGAACTGAATACTGCATCCGGGCTAAAAGATTCCATGTAAGCGCAAGGACCATAGTCAATCGTCTCACCAGAGATAGCCATGTTGTCGGTGTTCATAACACCGTGAATGAACCCAACCAGCATCCAATTCGCGATCAAAGCGGCTTGACGTTCGGAGACCTCTTGCAGGAGCGCTAGATAACGGTCGGGATCATTATCGTTGTCGGCACTGATCTGCGGATCGTGCCGCTCGATAGCATAGTTGGCCAACTGACGAACCTGATCCCATCGCTGCCGTGCTGCAAAAAACTGAAATGTTCCAACGCGAATATGGCTGGCAGCGACGCGAGTAAGGATCGCCCCGGGCAAAGGTCGCTCGCGATACACTAATTCGCCTGTGGCAACCGCCGCCAAGGCACGCGTGGTCGGAATACCAAGACAGTGCATTGCCTCCCCGATCAGGTATTCACGCAGTACCGCTCCAACCGCCGCCTTACCGTCGCCGCCGCGAGAAAACGCCGTCGGCCCGGAACCTTTTAAAGCAATGTCCCTGCGATCTCCATTGGACCCTGCCACCTCACCCAACAGCAAGCCGCGTCCGTCACCCAACTGAGGGGAGAATCCGCCAAACTGATGCCCAGCATAGGCTTGTGCGAGCGGGCGAGAGCCATCCAGCAATGTCTGTCCCGAGAAAACCTGAGCCAAGTCCTGTGAGACCAGCGCCTCTAGACCTAATCCAAGTTCGGTGGCGAGTGAGGCGTTGAATTGCAGCAGTTCTGGCTCCTGAACAGCCATCGGCTGACACTCGACGTAGAAATCTAGCAGTTCTTCAGCGTAACTGTTGCTAAAACAAAATGGAGCGGTTGGTTCTTGCATTCCTTGTTCCTTGAAACCGCCGAGGCAGTTTGCGACTTTTGATAGTGTTAGTTAAACGTTTGCACTGTAGCGCGCGTCATAGCGAAAATTAACGACGTGACTGACCTTTCCCGAACTCGGCCGTCTATTCCTTGCATGAGCTGATGAATGATTCTTGTCATTATTCTTTTAGTTATGAAACCTCAATTGACGAGGTAAACAGGTCGCGGCTCCGAGATGACATACATGGTAACCGGTTAGTAACCGCTGCCCAAGTCAGAGGAGATTCGGATGTTGAAACTTCTTGGCTGGGTCAGGCAAGGCGGTAGAGTACTTACTCTGACTGCTATCCATTAACGACGCAAAACTCGGTTCATAGTCGAGTTCACCTCAGGAATCATTGGAGCAGTTATTGAGGCCCAAGCTCTACATTACCAATCAGAGCACTCTAGTAGAGCCATGAGCTATCGCCATTTATAGCAGTTAGCTGACGCAGTTACTGCAGAAAAGGCCCACCCAGAGCGCTAATTCATTTACCGGAGATAATCTATCGGCGCTTTTAGTCAAGTTGACCCACCCCTATTCTCATGGTGATTCTGTGTCAGTAGATATAGACTGAAAACAGATCGGTAGAACGGGTCAATAGAACAGGTCAATAGAACAGGCCAATAGAACCCGTCAAAAGAGGCTTCCCAATGACCAAACCGTTTATTTTGCTAATCCTAGCCCTACTGACTCTCCCCGCTACAGCGCAAGACTCAGCCATCGACCCAGACAAACAGGCAGCAATTGAAGAGCTAATGAGAGTCACCGGCGCGTTGCAAGTTGGCGAGCAATTCGGACAAGCCATGACATAACAGATGACAACGGTACTTCAGCAAACCTGCCCCGATATCCACCCCAGAGCGCTTGTAATCGTCACCAAAGAAGTTCAGGTGGTGATGGCTGCGGAGACGGCCAGCGGGTCTATTGAAAACCTATTCTTTCCACTTTATGAGAAGTATTTCACGCTTGCAGAAATTCAAGGGCTCCTCGATATCTATGAAACCGAAATAGGCAAAAAATCTATCGAAGTTCTGCTCAGCTTGAACAAGAATCTATGCAAATTGGACAAGCTTGGTGACAGCACTAGGGCCAAAGATTGCGCAGCGTATGAGAATGGCTTAAAAAGGAATAGAGATCGACTCGCGAAATCAGACAGTCTTGGGCACACCGCTCCTAATCAAAGAGCCCATCCTCGCTCAAACTGTGGGATGACTGCCAGTTAACATTATAAATTTGAGATTCAACCGAACCGGGAAATAACCTAATGCACAACAAACCACCCTGCAATTGGCTATGCTTACTTTGCGCTTTACTCATAAGCGGCTGTTCGCAATTTACCACAGCGCCCTCCTTAAATTCTTCAAGCATTCTTATCAAAAACGCCATTATTGTGGATGGCACAGGAGGGCTAAGGAGCACCGGCGCAGTGAGAATTAAAGACCAATACATTGTCGCCATCGGTGCGTTGGAAGCTTTAGAGGGTGAACAGATTATCGATGCCGGCGGCCTAGTTATTGCACCCGGCTTTATCGATACACATAGTCATCACGATGTTGGACTCGCTGATAATCGAGATGCTCTGCCGCTATTAACCCAAGGCATAACAACTTCGGTATTCGGCCAGGATGGGGGCCACTCTCTGCCCCTGCAAAACTTGTTTGACGATTTTGATGCGAATCCCAGCGCCGTTAATTTCGCCTCCTATGTCGGGCACAATACACTGCGCGAGGAGGTGATGGGCCAGAATGCCAATCAACAGGCAAGCAGCGCGCAGATCGCCGCCATGCAAGCGCTGCTTAAATCTGAGATGGACTCAGGAGCGCTAGGACTCTCTACCGGATTGGAGTATGAGCCCGGTCTGTACTCTACCCGCGAGGAAGTGCTCACCCTCGCGAAAGACACAGCTAAGATCGGCGGCAGATACATCTCTCATATGCGCTCTGAAGATCGTTTCGTCTGGGACGCAGTCGATGAGATTATAAACATTGGCAGGGAAACCGGCATGCCGGTGCAAGTGTCACATATTAAGCTCGCAGCGAAGGGCCTATGGGGTCAATCTGAGCGTATGCTTGGGTTACTTAATGGGGCTCGGGCGGAAGGAATAGACATCACTGCCGATCTCTATCCTTACGAATACTGGCAGTCCACCATCTGGGTGCTACTGCCTAATCGAGATGCGGACGATTTGGAGGAGATAAAATACGTCCTAGACGAACTAACTCCTGCCGATGGGATTATTTTTACTCACTTCGAACCTGACCCTAGCTATGTGAACAAATCGGTTGCTGAGATTGCGCTTCTGCGAGGTACAACTGAAGTGCAGACTCTGTCAAACTTAATGAAAGAGGCCCAGATCTGGTCAGCGGCAAACGATGACAGGTCAGCCGAATCGATCATGGGAAGATCCATGAGTGAAAGAGATATTGAAACGTTCGCTCAATGGCCGCATATCAATATCTCAAGCGATGGAGGGTTTCAGGGGCATCCGCGAGGCTACGGCACTTTCCCCAGAATATTCGCGAACTATGTTCGCGGCAGCAGCGTGTTAAGTGTCGAGAAGGCAGTCGAAGCGATGACATCAAGGGCGGCCCTGCATATGGGCTTTACCGATAGAGGCATTATTCAACCTGGGTTCAAAGCCGACCTAGTTCTTTTCGATCCTGAGACTATGCAAGACCATGCAAGCATAAGAGACGGGCAGGTGCTTTCCAGCGGCGTAGAAAAAGTATGGGTTAACGGTGTGCTCGTCCTTGATAGAGGCGAACCTACCGGGGCTAAATCGGGACAAGTGCTGCGGCGTTGAGCTTGCGCTAACAGTTCGGTACATTTATAAATCTGAAGAATCCAGCTGAACAGCTCCAAAGTTGGCTGTCTCCCGGCACTGTCTAAGCCCCGAAGCTGCAAACCTAAACTGTTATAACCCGGCAAAGCCCAACGCCACCAAAGGGCTACCTTTTGATCCGCTGCTAGCTCTGAATTCAGGCGGAATATAAAACTCCTAATTCCTTCGAGTAAAACTATAAGGGCTAAAAAAACACTCTCTGGCACCCTTCACTATCAGCACCAGCTATTAGCAATTTGTTACCTACCATTGCCCTGAGCTTGCACCCAACGCATACAGCTATAAAACGGACGCGCATATTTTTGGACAGTAATTCCAATTTATTTAAGTTTTATCTTACAGCGCAAGCTGGCTTTAATGCAGAGCTTGCGAAATGCCGAACAGCGTATCTTTTACTGAGGAAAGGGGGATGGCCATATAGTGGTTTGTGATACAGGATTTCTGAATCGAAGCAGCTAACTTATCAGGCCCCTACCGGCCAAATAACGTTTGTTTTTCTCTTGGAAGCTACTTAAGCTTAGCCTAGCTGCCGAACCTGCAGACCCAATAACAAAAATTAATCAGGTAGAAATTTATGGGATTATTGCATTCATCTGCAAGCACACTATCCAAGTTAGGAGGCACAAAAGCTGCTGGGAGGTTATTAAGCCTGGCAGGACTCCTCTCGCTAACGCTGCACTGTGCAACACTTTACTCCCAGCCACAAAACTCTGCAAACTATACATCTGCCTCCACGCAGGTTACCGGACCCGTGCCGGTTACACCTGAATCTCATCCCTTTGGGGCTGCTGGACATACTTTGCAGCCACAGAATATGGCGGAATTTGGATACGTCGAAGAAGAATTTTTTATCAGCGGTAACGCCAACGTTTATGATTGGCCAGAGCGCGGTAAATTAAAAATTCGCACCCCGGATGTTCCCTATACAACTCGCCTGCTGATTCGCCGCCCAGTAAACGCAGCCCGCTTCAGTGGTAACGTCATCGTCGAGATGCTTAACCCGTCCAACCTATTTGATCTCAATATAGCGTGGGCAATTTCTCATAAACAGATACTGCGAAACGGCGATGCCTGGGTAGGCATAACGGCCAAACCAATTGCGGTGGAGACATTAAAGCAATTCGATGCCCAACGATACGCGCCTTTATCTTGGGCGAACCCTCTGGCTGCTAGCGACCCGCTGAACTGTGAAGTTAGCAGAGACACCACACAAGCCAACGAAAACGGATTAATATGGGATATTCATACCCAAGTAGGCTCTTGGCTACGCAGCGCCGACAGCGCAAATCCGTTTCGCTATAACTCCTCGGAGAGCATCGCAGATAAGCTCTACGCTTGGGGTTATTCACAGACCGGTAGTTTTCTTTACACCTATATCAATGCCATTCATCCAGAAGTAATCAAGGCACGAGGCACGTCACTGTTTGACGGCTATCTGGTTGCCGTGTCCAGCGGCCCCTCGTCAATTAATCAATGCGCCCCAAGAATAGCTAGGGATGATCCGCGCCGACCCATTGAAAATGCGGGCGTACCGGTCATTCATATTATGAGTCAGTCTGACTACTTGTTTGGTATTGCCAGCAGGCAGGCGGACAGTGATTCCCCAAGCAATCAATTCCGACGCTATGAGGTAGCTGGCTCCGGCCATGCATCACCGGATGAGCTTTACTGGGGAGCAAAGCCTGCAGATCTTTTAAAAGCCGGCCGTGCAGTGCCCCCCTTAGCTTGCAATGAAGGCCCACGTAGTCGCTTTCCAAACAGACTGGCATTCAATACCGCCCTGGTTTGGTTGGATCAATGGGCGCGCAATGATATCGCCCCACCCCGGGCTGATCTGATTCAAGTAGTCGATGGCCAGCCCGTGCTAGATGAACACGGCAATGTCATCGGCGGCCTCCGTTCACCCTATGTGGATGTAGCCACTAGCACATGGAACGGCAACTCCACCGGAGAATCCTTCTGCCGTATTGCCGGCCATGAAATACCTTTTAGCCCTGAAAAACTAAAGGAGCTTTATCCAACACACAGCGCCTATGTTAACGCTGTCATGAACAGCGTCAGGGAGCTTGTCTCTCTAGGGTTTCTGTTAGATCAAGATGGCGCCGAGATCATTCGGGAAGCTCAAGATGCCGATATCCCTAACTAAGACAAGTAAGAACAAAAAGGTCAGGCATGAGTAAAAAGACAGAATGAGAAAGTAAGCAGGGTCGAAGTGAAAATACGGCTGCAGCCCCCCTTAGAAAAATAAAGAGAGGGGTCAGATGAAACGCTTTGGAGCACTGATAAGCTAATAAATTAAGCTTGGCATCAGAATAGTTATTTTATTAAGTTAACAGAACACCCTTACCTGTTTCCTTATTTACTGCCCTCTAATCTGCGAAGCATACATGGCCGCGGCCAGCCCTGCTCCTCGAGGGTCACCTAACAGACCTGACTCCATTCGATTCATCACGTAAGAAAAACACAGCCCTTCGTCTTGATCAATCACCACAGATGAGCCGCCCCAGCCACCCCAGTAACAAGTGTTTTTGTTTGGGCTAATGGGTACCTTGTCACTATTTAGTCCATAACCCATGCCAAAAACAATGGGGACTCCTAATACTAAGTCCCGCCCTTTAGATTGTTGTTCGAAGATTCGTCTTGTGCCGGCTTCTGACATCAGCGTTTTACCAAAGGCGACTCCGCCATTCGCCATGGCGGTTTGCGCTCTGACAATGCTGCGGGCATTACCTTGGC
>MDTF01018872.1_pt1 | contig 21811 bp, 17 predicted proteins | sample 811191 | NCBI WGS metagenome assembly MDTF01 (sample SAMN05326649, study PRJNA326480) | marine metagenome | isolation source: seawater | place: Southern Ocean | collected 2011
ACCCTCTCCTTTGTATACGAGAGATCCCATCTGATTTCGGATTTCAACAGTGGTTGATCTAAGATCCAAGTGAGACGTGATTTTCCAGTTGATGGCAGCGTTTCCTGGATTTGGAAAAATAGAAATGTAAGTCTCTGTATGTAAGGGGTTAGACGAGATTAAGTTGGTGGTCGAAGAGTCCGATGAATAGTAACAAATTAACCCCCCGTTTTGAATTCCCAAAATGCAATCTACGCGGTTGTCATGATTGAGGTCGCTGAATGCAGCACCCGCTCTAAATCCCCTTCCGCCAAGTCCGTTGGCGAGAACCTCAGAGTTCGTTTCTTCTAAAGCGGCTTCCAAATTAGAGGATACAAATCCATAGGACTGAACAGTTCCAGTTTCATTGGCGACAAGTACATGTATTCCAAGACTATCTTCATAAAGGGCTGGTGTACTGTATCCATTAATTCCGAGAATATTCGTTGCGTGGATGTCTCCCCAGTTGTCACCAAACGCTTCACTGGTGACTTTGCATAGAGCGAGTATTTCAGGATCTCCACAATTGAGAAACAGAGTCAAGGTCCCGTTTTTCTCTCCCACCACAAGGTCCAGAAGTCCATCTTCATTGATGTCTATGAGTTGAGGTGCAGCAAATTGTCCCACGTCAATAGCCTCCCCAGAACTATCTGAAATAGAAAGCTCAGTTACAGTATAGATTGGCCAATCTCCGATCTCAGAGGTGTTGTTAAATTGATGCAGTCTTCCAAGTTCATCACCTACAATCAAGTCAATGTCTCCATCTCCATCAATATCTCCAAGAGCGGGAAATGCGCTTTCAATACCATATGTGCTTAAGTCAACTGTGGATATTTGTGTAAAAACAGGTTGTGATTGGCTTCCTGAATTTCGAAACAAAAGAATTGTTGTGGGTGTGTCGTCGACTCCGTTGTATGTTTCTTTATTCGCGATGACTAAGTCTGTTAAGCTGTCTCCATCCAAGTCGATGAGTACTGGATATGCACCTCTTCCAAGATCAATCATGCCTTCTTGGATAAAGTCGTTTTGGATATATGACCAAATGGGATCAAGGTTTTCCCCTGTGTTTTTCAAAAAGTGCACACTAGCATCGTCATCCGTCTCGAGGTATGTGTTGGGACTGAAAAGAAGATCTTTTACTCCGTCATTGTCTACATCGAGATGATATGCAGCTGGGAACCTTTGGCAATTGAGAGCTTCAATACCTCCTGTAAGCATTGGAAAAGAAGAGTCTACGAAAATGGCGCTGTCCTGTCCGTCGATGGCATCATCCATTAAGACAGCTATGGAAGTCGGAAATGAGACATCGCCGATCAGCAAATCCAGTGGGCCTTCATTGTCGAGTTGAAGACTTGTTAAGGATCCACCAGCATGAAGTGTTCCATACTGTTCACGAGGATCTGTTACGTTAAATCCACATTCAAAGTCATCGCCAATGAACAGGGCGTTGTTTTCAGAAGCTTCAGCAAGCATGCCGTAGCATCTGTTGGTACATTCCATCTGTAGACCACATTCGAGAGTACCTTGAAAACGATAGAGCGTGCTAGAGCTTTCTGTAAAAGTGATAATGTCCATATCTCCATCTCCATCGTGATCTAGTATGGCAGGGATATCAATTCCAAGGCATACGACGGGCAGCATGTCCGCACCAGCTCCGAAATCATATGAGGCTAGTAAAGGTGTGGCGGCAGGTATGAATTGAGGTTCTAGTGGGTTTTCCGTAACATTTCGGTAGACATAAATGCCGTTTTGGTGGCTTGTAAAGATATCAGGTCGCCCATCGCAATCGAAATCTCTTAAGAGACACCAGTCTACAAGTTCGGGCCAACCGAGCACCCATTTGGGTCGATATTTCCACCCTTGCTCCATTCTCTCAAATGCAAGGAGCCGTGATCCATCACGATCAAAAGCGAAAAGATCTTCATCACCGTCGGAGTCAAAATCTATGGGAGACCATTGCGGGGCCGTCAAGCCTCCAACCCAGGGATTGCTAAGAGTATCACCATTTGTGATTACTGGAATGACCCCTTCCTCAAAAGTATGCGACCACTGAGCAACAGAAGAATTGGTGAAAGAAAACATAAATGATAAAACTGAAAAAAGCGGCAGGTATATCTTGGATTTTAACATGTTAGAAGCAAGTAAATGACAGTTGTTAATTAGACCTTTTAAAGATCAAAAATGTGGCAGCGGGTAACTTAAAAATCAATCGCTAAGATTGGGGTAGAAAATCAGATCATCCATTCCTATGATCGATCCATTTTCAGTTGATATACTTCCTGATCTGACGTGAGCACCGTTGAAATTAACGCCCCCTTTTTTTGTGAGCGAAAGTGTTGGCCCAGCATGGACTTTCCAGCTATCGTCCTCCATAAATTGTTTGTATTCTAAGTCGGTATTTACAATGTGGTATGCGATGAAATTGTTCAGTTGTTCTTCGTTTTTTGGAAGAAGCAATTCTTTGTAATTTGGGTAAGCTTCGAACGCTTTATCTACCGGAGCGAGTAATGTAACCTTCGCACTATGTATGTGTTTTGTGAGATTCGATTTCAACATCAATTTTGTAAAGATTGGGTAATCGTCAGATGTCGTTAAGTATCTGTAAGGACTGATCAGGTTTTTATTTTTTGCCGAAGAAGCGTCCATTGCCACTTCATTCCGGCGCTTTAGAAGCCTCATCCCTCGTTTTTCAGCTTCGTTTAATTTCTTGAGTCCTTCAGGTTTTTCTTTCTCAAGGGAAGAAGGCTTTGAAGTTTGGTCCTTAGCATCACTGGGGTTAAGTGAATCAGGTGTGTTGCATGCAAAAGCAAGCAGAACGACCATTGAAAAAAGTGTAAGAGTCATCTTTGTCATGGTGTAAATATAATTATTCATGGATAGGTTTTAAAAAATAATTGTCATGAAACACACTGAATGTTTATATTTGCATTAGGAATATTAATGACTTATTTCTCAAAAAATGAAGCATATAGGCAACTTACCAAATAATGTATCTTTACAAGCTATTGGATTAGAAGGTGTAGCAACAGCTCACTGGAATCTCCATCCCTCAAAACTTATTCTGCAAACTCTTCTTCGTGGTGAAGGTGTCTTAACAGATACTGGCGCGTTGTCAATTGCTACAGGAGAGTTTACAGGGCGTTCCCCCAAAGACAGGTTTATCGTTGATGACGGTAAGACACACTCAAGAGTCGATTGGGGTGAGATTAATCAGAAAATGTCACCAGATCATTTTGGAACTTTGCTTTCAGATGTTCAACATTACATGGGAGACAAGACTGTTTTTGTAAGAGACGCTGCCGTGGGAGCGGATCCCGACACACGTATTAACGTGAGGGTAGTGACTGAGAAATCATGGTCAAATCTTTTCGTTTACAACATGTTTCTTCGATTGGATCCTGAACAAATTAAATTTTCTGATCCAGCGTGGCATATCGTTTGCGCACCCGGATACCAAGCTGATCCCGTTCGTCATGGATGTCGTCAAGGAAATGTAAGTGCCATCGATTTTACTCGAAAGATTATTCTAATTGCGGGAAGTGGCTACACTGGAGAGATCAAGAAGGGCATGTTTTCAGTGATGAACTTCGAGCTGCCAGAGGTGCACAACGTACTACCGATGCACTGTTCTTCAAATATGAGTTCAGATGGAGATGTCGCTGTTTTCTTTGGATTGAGTGGTACAGGTAAAACGACCCTGAGTTCCGATCCCTCTCGTAGCTTGATCGGAGATGATGAGCACGGTTGGACAAAAGATGGCGTTTTTAATATGGAAGGCGGTTGCTATGCAAAAACCATCGACCTGAGTGCTGAAAGTGAGCCCCAGATTTTTGACGCTATTAAATATGGAGCTTTATTAGAGAATATAGGTTTTAAAGAAGACGGGGTTACCCCCAATTACGAAGATGATTCGATTACTCCTAACACACGTGTTTCTTACCCAGTAGATTATATATCCGGGGCTGTAGAGAGCGGCATGGGTGGTCATCCAACCGATGTATTCTTTTTAACCTGCGATGCTTTCGGGGTTTTGCCTCCGATCAGTAAACTTGATGCAAATGGTGCTATGTTTCACTTTATTAGTGGATACACAGCCAAGGTTGCCGGCACTGAGGCTGGCGTAGTTGAGCCACAAACGACTTTTTCAGCTTGTTTTGGAGCCCCTTTCCTTCCACTTGCGCCTACAGATTATGCGAATATGCTAGGTCGTCTCATCGACGAGCATGGCGTTCGGATGTGGTTGGTCAATACTGGGTGGTCTGGAGGTGGATATGGTGTGGGATCTCGAATGAAGCTAAGCTACACACGTGCAATTATCTCTGCAGCTCTTAACGGTGAGCTGCACTCTGTGGAGATGCGTAAAGACGATGTGTTCAATTTGGATGTCCCCACTTCTTGTCCTGGAGTGCCTTCAGAATTGCTTAATCCACGTGAAACATGGGCTGACAAAGATGCGTTTGACAAAGTCTCAGCGGACCTTGCTCTTCGGTTTGTAGATAATTTTGCTAAGTTTAAAAACACAGCAACTGATGCCATGCGTTCTGGTGGTCCCAATGTTGAAGAAGTAGCTGCTTTAAAAAGCTAACTTGTTACCGATGCGCTCTCTTTTTATTCCCAATTTAAAAGAGGGTGTCATGCATCTTTCTCAGGAAGAAACACGGCATGCAGTTAAATCTCTTCGTGCTAAAGTTGGTTATACGTATGCTTTAGTAGATGGCAAAGGTGGTTCTGCACCTGGAGTTATAACCGCCTTAGATAAGCGTTCATGTGTGATGGAAGTAGGTGAGGTAACTCGTGAACCACGCCCTTCTTTTGGTCTTTCGATGATTGTTTCACCAACAAAAAAGACTGATCGCTTCGAGTGGTTTTTAGAAAAAGCCACTGAAATAGGGATTGAGAAGATATACCCTGCTTTTACTTCAAGGTCAGAGGGCACGATTGAAAAGTTTGACAGATGGAACAAGGTTCTCATTGCAGCAATGAAGCAAAGTAAACGGACATGGCTTCCAGAACTACAACCTGCGATGGAATTGGGAGAAGTCCTTGCAGAGTTCTCAGGATCACCTACAACATCTAAAAATTTCTTTGTTGCTCACTGTATGGATGCGTTAGCTTCAGATGAAAAAACGCACCTTTTTAATGCAATTATTCCTGGAGAATCCTCGTGTATTGCAATTGGCCCTGAAGGTGATTTCACTTCGGAAGAAGTGAGTCAAATGATTCAGATGGGAGCTCAGGAAATTTCTTTGGGAGATCAGCGTCTCCGAACAGAAACAGCAGCCATAGTTGCAGTCACATTTTTTTCGGCCCGTCAGGTATAGCCCTCCAGTGGGTTACATCTTTAAAGAAGTGGTTGCTATTTCCTTCCCCCGACCAAAAGTGAAGTCCATGCTCTTTTATTTTGTCGAGATTTTCTGCGTAGAAATTTTCTCTAAAATGTAGGACAACTACTTCGCGAATGTTGAATTTCAAGTCCATTCCTGGCTTAAAAACTTTATTTTGTGGTATAAAAGCGAGGACTCTCTGATTGTCTTCAGGTAATTTATCGATGACGTTTACCCAAAAACTCATTTCCCCTTAAAGTTAGGCGCTCTTTTTTCTAAAAAGGAAGCTACGCCTTCTGCGTAGTCCTCAGAATCAGCCGCACGAAATTGATAGTCTAATTCTCGTTCAAGTTGTTCTTCTAAATTGCATGACATGCCTTCATGAAAAGCTGTTTTTGTGAGTCCCAATGCATACGTAGGTAATTTAGATAAACGGGTGGCAGTTTCAAGAACAACATTATCAAAATCTTCATCTTGTACAGATTTGTAAATAAGCCCCATGTTTTCTGCATCTTTCGCTGACACCTTGTCACCAAAAAAGGCAAGAGCTTTTGCTCTTTGCATTCCCACAAGGCGGGGGAGCCACCATGTTCCACCACTGTCAGGGATAAGTCCTATTTTAGAAAAAGCCTGAATAAATGATGCGCTTTCTTTTGCAATCGTTAAATCACACGCAAGTGCGATGTTCGCACCTGCACCTGCTGCAACACCGTTTACCGCTGCAACAATGGGTTTTCTCATCGAACACATTTTCCTAATACTCGTGTTGTATGTTTCTTCTACGATAACTTTAAAGTTTGGCGCTTGTGGAGCAGTGACTTCTTTGAGATCTTGCCCAGCACAGAAGGCTCTTCCTATACCTGTAATGACAATGCATCTTACGCTGTCGTCGGTTGCAGAAGCATCAAGCTCTGTTTGAAATTGCCTTCCCATTTTCATATCGAAGCTGTTAAAAGCCTCTGGGCGGTTTAATTTTATAAATCTTACAGCGCCTTTGTTTTCAACTTGTATTGACTGAATCATCAACTGAGTGATTAATTAGTTTATTTTTGAACTGCTATTTTTGAAATTGAAAATCCTTCATCTGATGCTATTGACACAAAGTAAGTTCCTGATTTTAAATGTCTTAAATCGAGTATCTCACCCAAAGATGATGTTCTCCTTAGTGTCACAACATTGCGTCCTTGCATGTCCATAACTTGAATGTTTGCCTCGTGTATTGATTGCGAGAATGAAAGGTTCAAGAACCCTGTCGTCGGGTTGGGGTACACTCCAAATGTTAGTAGAGTAGGGGTTTGTACTCCCTCGAGTCCGTCAAATATAACAGAAACCACGAGCGAGTCTAAGCATCCCATAGCATCTGTGACGGTAATCATGAATTCACCCGCTTCAGACGTTGTGAAGGTGAGTTCTTGAGCGAAGGGAAATAAGGTGCTGTCAGCCAATGAAATCCAAGCTATTGTGTTGATCTGGCTTGATCCTTCTGCCAATACTGTGATGGTAGCTATTCCTAGGCTATCAAAAGATATCGAGTCGATTGAAAGTGAAAGGTCACAGCCTGATAAACAGGATTCTAACATCATTGGATTTAACTCAATAGGCAAACCGGTTACGAAATCAATCCCATCAAATGCGGGGTAATCGAATGGATAGCGACTTGCTCTGAATGTTAGGTTTTGCGTCTGAGCAAGGACAGTTCCTTGATTTTGTGGAGACGCTGTTCCTTGTTGGTTAAGAAATGGGGTTTTGTAGTGCCATACAAGTTCTCCTTCTTGAGTATACTCTCTGGTGTCTCCACTTTTACCAGAACAGATGAGGCTATTCCCATTCTCTAAACGTTGGAATGAGGATACAATGTTAGAGTATAGTGTATTGGGATCAGGTGATTCAAATGTCCAATCAAAATCAGTGGGAAGATAAGTTCCAGTTGAATTGTCAACGATGTATTCATTTTCATATTCGTCGTACATGGGGAGAAGCGTATGAACAGAACTGTATTCACTCGTATCTCCCTGAACCCGGTTGTTAAAGACGCCAATTTTACCGTAATCAGAACTGTTCGTTGTTAACGCAAGATCAAGCCAGTGTGTGTGATGTTGGAAGAAAAGTTTTGTGTCTGTGGTGTCTCCTCTGTCGTACGCCATTGGATTGCCCCAGCGCCATTTTATCTCACCAGGTGTTGTATTTCCATAATCGACCACCCAAATTTCATTGAATGTAGGCACGCTTATCATGATGTGTTGGCTGTATTCGTCAAAATCAATTGCGTTTATGTGAAGCCAATCCGCTGCTGCATCTAAAGTCTGTCCGAAGTTGATGTCAATTTTATCGATGTGATCTGCAATGGTTCCATAGTTGGATTTTGTAGAGTCGAAGTCTTGAACCAAATGATCCCAAACTGCCCATTCCCAGATAATTTCCCCCAATCCATCATCACCTGGGGAGATGACCCAAACTACTTCAGACCACATTCCCGCGCTTGTTAAATTTTCAGGATTGCGACCCGATTCGATACACTCTAGTGAGTCTCTCTGTTCCCAAGCTGTAACAAGAACATTTCCATTTGCCATCGGTTGTATGTCATGATGTAAGCGGTACTCGGCATCATTTTTTGTGAAGGACCAAATGGGTTCATTGTCCCAAGTTCTGCGTTCAATTGTTGCACCGCCGCCACCTGCCCAAATTGGATCATCACTAAAATCGGCGGGTCTGTATGTGGTCATGACATCACTGTTTTCTAAAAGGTAACACACATTTGCGGGTCTTAGCGAGTCAGCATTCTCCCATTTGTGAACCACATTTCCACACATGTCCAAGAGGAATACATCCGGTTGATTGTGAGGGTAAATCAGGTTGTATCCACCTTCTGTTGCCTCCTCGTTGTAGAGAATAGTTCCGATTGTATTGTCCTGGGCAAATGATGTGATCACAAGCATTGATGACATGAATCCAATTAGATGTTTCAAGTTCATTTTTTAAATTTTAATAAGTGTTTTAAACACAGTTTTGCCTCTGTTTTCATATTGCAAGATATAACAGCCTTTGCGTAAGTCACCTCCAATTTCCAGCATATATCCACTGTGTGACCAGCCTTGTTCAATGAGTTTCCCTTCTAAAGAATGTAATTTCCAATTCCCCTTTTCTTGAAATGTAACCCTAAAAACATCGTTGAACGGATTTGGGTATGCCACAAGCTCTCCTGTTTCGAATGAACCCATTCCACTTGTGCAGTTGTCGATCCAGCTGTCAACTTCCAACACATCTCCTGGGGTCATGTCCCTGTCTATAAAGCCTGGAAATTCTACTGCATATCTCTGTAGGCGGAAGAGTGAGTTGTTGCCGGCATCGTTTCCCTGTGTTGTTGGACCAAAGGCGGTCACAGGATTAATGTACTCCCACACGATGTCTTCTTCGGGAGTGACTTCAAATCCGTATCCCGACGGTCCGTTGCAAATCAATGTGTTTCCATTTCCTAGTCGTGAAGCTCCTGAAATTTGTTGAGCATAAAACAGGTCATCAAGCTCTTCTGCTTCCGGATATCTCCATGAATATGTTTCTGGCATAAATGGTGAGGTGCCATCCTCAACGGGATACGTTCCATATTGTAAGTTAGGTGTATGAATCTCTTCTACCGAACTGCGATTTCCTTGGGGTCGGTTGCGCCCATTGTTAAAAACTAGAATTTTGCTTGACTGACCACTGCCACCTTCGGTGTCATCTATCCACTGACAGTCGTGTTGAAAAAATAGTTTTTTGTCCTCAATGGTTCCTCTTCCGTAAGTTGAAGGATTTCCATAGCGCCAAAGCAAATCGCCTGAAAAAGTGGCTGTTTCTTGTGTGGTTAAATGGTGAGGAATAATGAAGATTTCATTGAACTTGGCAGAGCTAATAATGATTTGGTCTAACGATGAATTGTAGTCAATGGCGTTGCAATGCATCCAGTCAGGGTTAAGGGCGTTGGGTCCAGGTGAGATGTAGTTGATGTCAAACCTTCGGGGGGCATCAGAAATAGAGGCTGAGAAATGAGGGAGCAAGCTGTCTGTATTTTGAACGAGGTGGTCCCATGCGCTCCATTGCCAAATCACATCTCCACCATTTTCCCCATAGGGTTCTATTTCAGTTATTTGGCAACACCAGATGGGGTTGTTTTCAGTGTTGGGTGTTTTCCCTGACAGCAGTGCTTCTTCGTATGAATGGTATTCCCAGGCGAGAATTAGAATATTGCCGTTGGGCATGATTTCTATATCGTGATGCTGTTGCTGCACTGAGTCTGCCCAAACAAATGTCCATGTTAAATCTCCTTCCCAATTGAACTTTTCCAATCTTCCTCCTGTTCCTCCTCCGGAAAAAGATGACGTCGTGGCGGGTCCAAGTTGCGCTGTTCTCATCAAGCTACCGTCGTCGAGCAAATAAGCCGAGAGCCCAATTCGATACTCACTTACCCATTCTTGAACTACTCTACCACAGTTGTCTATGAGGTATGTGTTAAATGAAGATTGTGGGGCAAGTAAGTTGTAACCCTCCATTGCTTGGGAAGAGTTTGTGAGGTTTCCAACTGTCTGGTTTTGTGCGTGTATGGCATACAAAGATGAAAGAGACATCAGAATTGACAACAAAAATAGTTTCCTCATTGTGTTTTTATTTGTTAAGCCAAACCTTCCTCTTTTTTTCCTCTGGAATGTATGACGCTTCTGCAGCCCATGAGTTGCACTGTTTCATTTGATCAATTGACATCCCTAGAATATTGTGTGCGATGTGATACTCATCCATCAAATCGATTCCCATCACTCCAGGATCATCAGAGTTGATTGTTGTCTTAACGCCCATTTCCATGAGCGTTTTCAATGGATGTGCCGCTAAATTGGGCACAGCTTGAGTGAGCCAGTTACTGGTAGGGCAAAGTTCAAGGGGTATCTTTTCTTCTACCAGTTTTTGGATGACTTTTTCGTCGTGTATCGCTTGGACTCCGTGGCCTATCCGATCAGCATGAAGAAGATCAATGGAGGTGACAATGTTCTGAGGAGCTTGTGGCAAATAAGGTTCGCCTGCGTGAATGGTGACGCCCAGTCCAGCAGCCTTTGCCTTGTTGAAGATAGGAGCGAAGGGTTCCGGCGGATATCCGACTTCATCGTCTGCCAGGTCGACCGCTAAAAACTCGCCTTTGTGTTCGATGGCAAAATCACACCAGTACATGTTTTCCTTATTCGTCTTAATTCTTTGGAGTAAACAAATCAAACCCACAGCCATGGGGTACATCATCTCGGCTCTTTTGCATCCTTTGATTATTGCTTCGTGCAATTTTTCAGCGCCAAGTTCTGGAAAGACTTCAAGAGTGAAACTAGGCGCGTATCTAAGCTCGAGAAGTCTGACATTGCTTTTTAGATACATGTCCTCACATGCTTCAAATGCAAGCCTTTCTATTCTTTCAAGTGAAGACAATCTGTCACGGGTTTGAAGAAATTTATTTAACACTGTAGGAAGGTCATCCATCGGTGCTAGGATTAAAAACTCTCTTTCAAAATCTTCATCAGATCCAATCTCCATTCCGTCTTCAATGGCCCACTCTCGCATTGTTGAAGCTCTAAATGCAAGCTCTAAATGACAATGCAGCTCGACCTTGTGAATGTCGAACAACTGTCTGTTAATCTCCTCTATGTTCATTCTCCTAAGGTCGAACAAATTTCATAGCACACAAAACTTTATCCTCACTACCTTCGCAACTTGGCTCTAGAGATTAAAAATAAAAAGGCGTCGTTTACTTACTTCCTCGAAGATGAGTTTACTGCAGGTATCCAATTAAATGGGAGCGAGATAAAGTCTATCAGAGCATCTAAAGCTTCGATTGGAGAATCTTACTGTCGTTTCGATCGTGGTGAGCTTTTCGTGTACAATATGTACATCACAGAATACCCCAATGCTGGATATATTCTTCAATCTCCTAGAAGGCCTAGAAAACTGCTTCTGCAAAAACGAGAGTTGAAAAAACTTGATAAGAAGTTGAAAAATGTAGGTATAACACTCGTCCCAACGTTACTCTTCATATCGAAGTCGGGTTATGCAAAGTTAAAATTTAGGGTGGCGAAAGGAAAGAAACTACATGACAAGCGCTCAACGTTAAAAGAGAAAGACATTGCCCGTGATTTAGATCGCTTAGGCTAGGATTTCTTCTTGATTGAAGTCGGTTAACTTATCTTCCGTAATGACAACTTTGTAATTGTCACAAATCACTTCATCCCAGTCCCAAGAAAAGTTCATTAAAACATCTCTTAAACTTTTCATAATGATCGGATTGGGAACATTCATGTCTCTGAAGTATTCGTCTTGAGCATCAATCAATTTGTATTTGTAGAATACAGCTCTTGTCATCGCTGTAACAGTGTTTTTTGAAGGATGATTAATCTTCTTCATAAACGCTTTCAACTCCTTTACTTTCTTTGCAAAATCTTCTTTAGGTAAACCCAGAACTCGTCCGAACTTGGCGCAACATCTTTTTATAATGGCTCTGTCAACCCCTGGGTCAAAGTGTTTGGGGACCAAGCTCAAGTTCGCTGATACGACGATCATCAAGAATCGACCGTAGTCTTTGGGGTCAAGTTCAGGACTTTTTTCAAACTCCGGGGAAGAGTTTATCAACTCTACAATTTGAGGCCAACCTTCTTCTACGATCTCTAGAGATGTGTTCACGAAAATGTTCGCCACCTTTTCATCGGTAAGTTTTCGCTTAGAAAGCCAGTTGAGTAGTCCTAGGTTTTTCATCCTTGGGACCCAAAGTTAAAGCACACAAACAACTGTTGTTGGAACTATTTTATGTTCGCTATTAACAGGGTTATCCACAATTTATGTGAAACTATCTTCTTCTTCTTACCTTTGTGCAATGTATAAAAACCTCGTCAAACCCTTGCTGTTCAAGCTTAATACGGAGAATGCTCATCATTTTTCAATGGCGATGTTAACTTTTGCAATTCACATTCCTGGTGTCGCGTGGTTCTTAAAGCAATGCTTTAAGTCAGACGATTCTTGCAAGCGTGTCACAATTTGTGGAATCGAGTTTCCTAACGTTGTAGGTCTTGCTGCTGGGTTTGACAAAGATGCGAGATGGCTCAGAGAATTAGATGTGTTGGGATTTGGTCATGTTGAGATTGGAACTGTAACACCCCTTGCACAGCCAGGTAATCCGCTTCCTCGTCTTTTCCGTCTTCCCCAAGATTCGGCATTGTTAAATCGTATGGGGTTTAACAATGGAGGTGTACAGTCCACGATATCAAGGCTTAAGAATCGTCCAGTGAGCCTTATCGTTGGTGGAAACATTGGGCGCAATAAAATCACATCTAATGAGCTGGCTGCCTCGGATTATATCAAATGCTTTGATGCTCTTTACCCTTATGTAGACTATTTCACAGTGAATGTTAGCTCGCCCAATACGCCAGGTCTTCGTGAACTTCAAGATCGTGAACCACTTGCCGCATTGCTTCGTGAAGTGGTTCAATGCAACTTGTCTAAAGCATTCCCCCGTCCAATTTTCCTAAAAATTGCACCAGATTTAACAGATGGTCAACTGGATGATGTGGTGTCAATCATTTCTGAGGAAGGAGTAGATGGTCTGATTGCTACCAACACGACAGTGAGTCGCAAGACCCTCTCGGCACATTCCGATGATGTTGAAGCCTTGGGCTCAGGCGGTATATCTGGGGCGCCAGTCCGAAGTCGCTCTACAGAAGTAATTCAATACATCTATAAAAAATCGGGAGGTTCATTCCCCATTATTGGTGTTGGCGGTATCGACTCTGTCGCTTCGGCGCAAGAAAAATTAGACGCAGGAGCCTCATTAGTTCAGATCTATTCTGGAATGATTTACGAAGGCCCTTCTCTTGTTAAAAAAATTGCCAACGGTGTTAAATAATCATCGAACAACAGCAGTCTCTAACGTCATCACTTCTTCAAGTCGCGGTCCTTTCTCAGTTTGAATGAGTGTACAAACTTCGTTGGTAGCATCGTGTTCTAAAAAGAGATAATACCCTTTGTCAGCTGCTTCGTTGAATATTCGCCCACGTTCTTCTAATGTCAAGAGTGGACGGGTATCATAACCCATGACGTAAGGAATGGGTATATGCCCAACAGAAGGAAGAAGGTCTGCCATAAACACAATCGTTTTGTCTCCCAAGTCAATGATAGGGCACATTTGTGCATCTGTGTGACCGTTCACTACAAAAGCGTCAAATCCCAATCCGGTGGAGATTCGAAGATTGTCCTGTGCAGCATCTAAAAATTTCAATTGTCCAGATTCCTGAAGTGGCATCATGTTTTCTTTCAAAAAGCTCGCTCTCTCTCGTGGGTTAGGTTCTGTAGCCCATTTCCAATGTCGTGAATTGCTCCAATATGTAGCATTCTTAAAGGATGGCCTGTATCCATTTTTCGCGTCGTTCCATTCTACAGCTCCTCCAACATGGTCGAAATGAAGGTGGGTGAGGAAGACGTCTGTGATGTCATCACGAGAGAACCCTTTCATGGCTAAAGATTTGTCTAAGGAGTCCTCACCGTGTGGATGGTAATGTCCAAAAAACTTTTCACTTTGTTTGTCACCCAATCCGCAGTCTATCAGTACCAATCTATTGCCGTCTTCGATGAGCAATGATCTCATCGCCCAAGGGCATAAATTGTTCGCGTCAGCTGGATTTGTTCTGGACCAAAGCTTTTTAGGGACTACGCCGAACATCGCTCCTCCGTCTAACTTAAAATTACCGTTGTGAATTGTATGAAGTTGCATCCGTCTAAGATATGTAAATCGTATCTTTACCTTTTAGATTCAGGAACAAATATTCTATCTAACATGAAGCTTTCAAACTTGAATGCGATTTCACCAGTTGACGGTCGATACGGAAGACACACTTCAGCACTTTCTCCGCTGTTGTCTGAATTTGGATTAATACTTCACAGAGTAGAAGTGGAGGTGAAATATTTTATAGATCTGGTGGAACTTCCGCTTCCTCAACTTTCTTCATTTCCCAGAGATAAATTCAGTGCAATGCGCGGCCTTTATCAAAATCTTTCGGAAAAGGATGCTCAGAGAATTAAGGATCTTGAAGCAACAACGAACCACGATGTTAAGGCTGTGGAGTATTGGATCAAGGAAGAGATGGCGAAGTTGGGGTTGAGTGATTGGAGTGAATTCGTGCACTTCGGTTTGACTTCTCAGGATGTGAATAACACCGCCATTCCGCTTTCGCTGAAAAGAGCTACAAATGATGTTTACTTGCCCCTCATTGATGAGGTGCTTGCCGTATTGCATGGTCTTGCAATTGAGTGGAAGTCTATCCCGATGCTTGCAAGGACCCATGGACAGGCTGCCTCCCCTGTGACACTTGGAAAGGAAATCCGAGTGTTCGAGGATAGGCTCAGGATTCAAAGAAATCAAATTGCGGGCGCCACTTATGCCGCTAAATTTGGAGGAGCTACTGGTGGGTTTAATGCACATAAAGTTGCATATCCAGGCATCGATTGGTTGTCATTCGGAACTCGATTTGTTGAACTTAACCTGGGTCTCCATAGGAGCAAGGTGACCACACAAATTGAACATTATGATCATTTGGCAGCTTGGTGTGATTCTTTGAGAAGGGCGCATACTGTCATGATGGATTTAGACAAGGATATTTGGACTTATGTGTCAATCGATTATTTCAAGCAGAAAATTGTCAAAGGAGAAGTAGGCTCGTCTGCCATGCCACACAAAGTGAATCCCATCGATTTTGAAAACTCGGAGGGAAATTTCGGAATAGCAAATGCGATGTTGGGACATTTTTCAGAAAAATTGCCTATTTCTAGAATGCAGCGGGATTTGACAGATTCGACCGTGTTACGGAATTTAGGTGTCCCCTTAAGCCATGGAATCATTGCAGCCAAGTCACTGTTAAAAGGACTGTCTAAACTGGTCTTGAATACGTCCGCCTTGGAAGCGGATCTGGAGAACAATTGGGCTGTTGTGTCTGAAGGCATTCAAACAATTCTTCGCAGAGAAGGCTATCCCAAGCCATACGAAGCACTGAAGGAGCTAACACGTACTGGCGATAAAATTGACGCAACATCAATGCGGGTTTTCATAGAATCTCTCAATGTGTCGAACTCTGTGAAAGATGAGTTAAGACAGATTACTCCTTCAAATTACCTTGGATATTCTTCGGATTTAGTTGATTAAATGAGAAGACTGGTCACTCTTTTTCCATTCTTTAGACCTTACAGGTGGAACCTCGTAACCAATGGATTGTTGAATGCATTTGGTGCCGTGCTCTCGCTATTTTCTTTCTTGAGTGTCGTGCCGTTTTTAAGAATTTTATTTGCCGGAAAAGCCACTGAAGTAGAGACTCAATTTGTGCCAACGGCGACTGATTGGCCAGGTATGATTGGTGCATGGTTTGATGGTTTTGTTCTCGATGTAGGAACTGGTCAAGCATTGTTCGTTGTTTGTATCACCGTGATTATACTTGCCATATTAAAGAATTCAGTGTCTTATTTAGCAATGTACAGTTTGGCCACGATTCGCACAGGTGTAAGTCGGGATTTGAGAAATAAAACTTACAACAGAGTGCTAGGAATGAGCATGGGTTGGTTTACAGACTCGCGAAAGGGGGATGTTTTGAGTAGGTTAACAGTAGATTTAAACGAGGTTGAAATCAGTATTGTAGGGTCGATAGAAGTGTTGTTTAAATCTCCTTTAATTGTATTGATTTCAATTGGTGCACTTTTCGCATTGAGTTGGGAACTGACAATTTTTGCGTTAATCTTTCTTCCCATAAGCGGGGTTTTAATCAGTCGTATCGCAAAGAAATTAAAACACTCTGCTCTGAAAGGAAAGGAGGAGCTAGGTTCGTTGGTGAATATCTTAGAAGAGACATTAAGCGGAGTGAGGATTATCAAGGCATTTGGTGTTGAACGACTTTTCTCCAAGATGTTCCGCGACAGAAATGAGAGACACTTTAAAGCTATGCGCAAAATGTACAGAAGAGAGTATTTAAGTTCTCCTGTAAGTGAAGTTATTTCTATTAGCGTGATGGCGATCCTCCTAGGATATGGAGGAAGAATTGTACTTGAAGGTAGCACGGGTCTTACTGGGGATTGGTTTATCGGATATTTGGTGATATTTTCTCAAATCATTCCACCGGCGAGGGCCTTCAGTGATGGTTGGTTTAGAATACATAAAGGGGTCGCTTCTTTAGACCGTCTAGAAGAAATGTTGGAAGTTGCCAATCCCGTTCCTGATGCGCCTGAAGGCGCGGCGCAAATGTTAGATTTAAAGAATGCCATCTCATTTGAAAATGTCAGTTTTTCATATGGAGACATTCCAGTTATTTCTGAACTCAGCCTTGAGATTAACAAAGGTGAAGTAGTGGCTCTTGTAGGAGCTTCAGGGTCTGGTAAGACCACGCTTTCTAATCTGCTCATTAGATTCGATGATCCGTCATTGGGGAATATTTTCATCGATGGCAGAGATTTGAAAGACATACCTGTTGGCTCATGGAGAGAAAAATTAGGTGTTGTAACCCAAGAGTCAATTTTGTTTCACGGTTCGATTGCTTCAAACATTGCACTGGGTGATGTAATTATTGATCATGAGCGTCTTGAGAGAGCGTCTCAAATTGCTCAGGTTTCAGAGTTTGCAAACCGCTTGCCTGAAGGACTAAATACTCCAGTTGGAGATAGCGGTTGTAAGCTAAGCGGAGGCCAGCGACAGAGAGTCGCACTTGCAAGAGCGTTGTATCGAGATCCTTCTATTTTAGTCTTGGATGAGGCAACTTCAGCTTTGGATGCCGCTTCGGAGCACGAGGTCCAAAAGGCGTTAGATGCTGCCATGAAAAACAGGACGGTGTTGGTGATCGCTCACAGGCTTTCTACAGTTTCTAAAGCTGATAAGATTGTTCTGCTAGATCATGGTAAAGTAACAGAGCAGGGTTCGCACGAAGAGTTAATTGAGAAAAACGGCAATTATGCTGAACTCGTCAGATTACAATCCTTTTCGAGATGATAAATTTTGACAAACGACCCGTTGTGATCGCTGGACCTTGTAGTGCAGAATCAAGAGAGCAGGTGATGTCTACCGCATTGGCGTTAAAATCCACGGCAAACTATTACCGTGCAGGATTGTGGAAACCCAGAACTCGGCCCAATGAGTTTGAGGGAGTGGGAGAGAAAGGTCTGCCTTGGTTAAGAGAGGTCAAGGAAACAGTCGGGCTTCCTGTGATGACAGAGGTCGCAAATACAGAACATGTAGATTTGGTGTTGAAAAATGAGATCGACGCTGTTTGGATTGGAGCCAGGACCACAGTAAGTCCTTTCGCAGTCCAGTCAATTGCCGATGCATTGCGGGGTACAAATATTCCTGTTTTCGTAAAAAACCCGATTCACGCAGATTTAAAGTTGTGGATAGGAGCTGTAGAGAGAATTGAGAGCGCTACGAAAGGAGATGTGATTGCATTGCACAGAGGGTTTTCTAGCTATGGGTTAAAAAAATACCGCAATGCTCCCATGTGGGAGATTCCTATTGGTCTCAGGTCTGAAATGCCAGAGATCAAGCTTTTTTGCGACCCGAGTCATATTTCGGGAAAACGAGATTTAATCCAATCTGTTGCTCAAAAATCGATGGACTTAGGTATGGATGGTTTGATGATAGAGTCGCACATCAATCCCCAAGTGGCTTTAAGCGATGCGAAGCAACAGCTTACACCCAAGGATTTGATTTCTTTGATGACATCTTTGAAAATAAGAGACTTGAATTTAGATCAGTCCCAAACTTCAGACCTTCGTGATCTCCGTATCGAAATGGACTCAATCGATGAGAGACTTGTTGAATTGCTTAGTGGAAGGATGAATATATCAAGATCAATAGGTGGGTATAAAAAAGAAAATGGGCTTGCAGTTTTTCAGTTGTCTAGATGGAAAGAGATCATGCAATCGCGAAAAGTTTGGTCTGAAGAGATGGGGATCGAACAAGAATTTCTACGTTTGGTCCTAGAACAAGTCCACAAGGAAAGTATCAGAATTCAGACTGAAATCTTAGGCTCTGGGCTCGGTGAAGACAGCTAGCCAAATGGATCTTGAGACCCTAAAGATGATCGGAACCAAGAGGAGAAGCAGTGTGATTCCAGTGCCTAGAAAAGTCATAGGGTGAGTTAGAAAACCATATTCAATCAAGCCGATTGCGTCGAATGTTAATAGCGCGACGACGACAGCTACCCAAAGAGCTACAGTAAGAGCGTAGCTCACATAGGATGCCCCAAAATAAAAGCCTGGTTCTTTCATAAAGTCCGCTCCACATTTGGGACAGCTTTTGTGCATAACGGTTAGAGTCGAGAGTTTGTAAGGGTTGGAAACTTCGAAAAGATGCCCCTCTCCGCAACATGGACAATAGCAAGTTAGAATGGTTTTTAAATGTTTGGGACTCATTTTTTCAACGTGCTGGGGCAAACATTTTCATTCATTGGAATCTCGGTTTGAGAGATGGCTGCATATCCACCTAGGACATCAATTCCGTTGTGAATTCCGTGGGCTTTCAAAATAGAGTTTGCGATCACTGATCTGTATCCGCCTTCACAGTGAATGTAGAATCCCCCCTCTCTTGGATACTCTTGCAAATGATCGTTTAAAAAACCTAATGCAGTATGCTTAGCCTCTTGGATGTGCTTGGCATTGAATTCACCCGACTTTCTCACATCGTAAACAGCAGTGTTTGGATTAGATTTCAATGTTAGTTCTAACTCCTTAGCACTTGTGGTTTCGATGGTGTCCACCTCCTTTCCTGCTTGAGACCAACTGAGAATCCCGCCATCTAAAACACCGATTACGTTGTCAAAGCCTACTCTTGAGAGTCTAATTACAGCCTCTTCTTCCTGTCCTTCATTGACAACAAGTAAAATGGGTGTTTTCACATCGACTAGCAGCGTGCCTACCCACGGTGCAAATCCACCTTGAAGCCCTATAAATATCGACCTCGGAACGAACCCCTGGACAAATTCGTTTTGATGTCTCACATCTAGAATGACAGCTTTTGTAGTGTTAGCAGCATTTTCAAATTCATCTGGAGTCAGCATGTTGTTGCCGTGTTGAATTAATTCCTCGATGGAAGTATAGCCTGCTTTATTCATTTGAATATTGAATCCAAAATAGTCTAATGGGGGCATCAAACCTTCTAGGACTTCACGCACAAATTCCTCTCGAGTCATGTCAGATCTTAAAGCGTAGTTTGTGGCTCTTTCATGCTGGATACTTCCTACAGTTTCTTGACTCATGTTTTTTCCACAAGCAGATCCGGCTCCATGTCCAGGGTAGATCACAACATGATCTTCTAGAGGCATAATCTTTTCTCTGATGCTGTCAAACAGGATTCCGGCAAGTTGTTCTTGAGAGATGTCAGCAGCTTTTTGCGCCAAATCTGGACGTCCTACATCACCTAAAAAGACAGTGTCTCCTGAAAACAAGGAGTGCTGATTTCCTTTCTTGTCGTAAAGTAAAAAGCAGGAGCTTTCCATCGTATGACCCGGTGTGTGAAGTACTTCAATTTCTAATTCACCTACCTTAAACCTCTGTCCATCTTGAGCAATTGTTGAATCGAAATCTGTTTTTGCTGTCGGTCCATAGATAATTTCCGCTCCAGTTTTTTCAGCCAGTGTGACATGGCCTGAAACAAAGTCTGCATGGAAATGCGTTTCGAATACATACTTGATCTTCACACCGTCCTTCTCAGCCAGATCGATGTACTGTTGCACTTCTCTTAGCGGATCAACAACCGCAGCTTCGCCATTGCATTTGATATAGTATGAACCTTGCGACAGGCAACCTGTGTAGATCTGCTTAATTTCCATAATCAGTTTTCATGCTCTTTAAACGGTGCCTAAGTTACTTTCTATTTACCATCCATCTGTTTTCTTACCGCTGTCTTTCGCTCGATTTATTTCCACTTTCCTGAACCGCGATATTTTTCAACCCTTCACGCAAAGATCCAGGGTTATCCATATCTTCAATCGCTGAAGCTATGCTGGTAAAACATCGTGTTTTCCCGATTTTATTAATCAGTGTTGATGTTCCTATGACGTCGCGAACTGGACCGATAGCAGCAGCAAGTCGAAAGCCAATCCCTTTTTTTTCAAGATCATCAATGAGGCTTTCTAATCCAGCTAGCCCAGAAGCGTCGATATACCCGATGGACTCTGCGCACAAAACTACCGTTTCTACTTTTTTATTTCTGGCGTCTAGAAGGTTTTTGATCGAAGAATTTAAAAACCTGTGATTGGCAAAATTCACAGCGTCGTCGAATCTTATAATTAGAACATCCTCTCTAACGCAAGCGTTTTCAAATCTTTTCACATTTCTAAAGACACCCTCTATTTCACCCAATTCCGCAAAATGTGGTCTCATCTGCTTGAATACGAGGACGACAATCGACAATCCCACCCCTGATCCAATCCCCTCAGGCATACCTACTGTTGCTGTGACTGTGAAGGTAATAAGTAAAAGTATGGCTTCCATTTTGTGGTTTTTCCACAGCAAAACCGGCAGCTTAAAATCGACAAGACCTGACACTGCAACCATCACAATAGCTGCCAAGACTGTTTTTGGCAAGTGGTAAAATAAAGGGGTGAAAAACAGAAGCGTCAGAGCTATTAAAGCTGCAGATATTAATGACGCCATAGGGGTGACAGCTCCAGCCTGATCATTCACGGCTGTCCTCGAAAAGCCTCCTGTTGTAGGGTATGATTTAAAGAGTGCACCAAAAATATTTGCAAGCCCCAAAGCTCTGAGTTCTTGGTCAGCATCGATTTTATAGTTGTGCTTGACTTCAATTGATTTTGCCACAGAATATGCTTCCATAAATGCAATAAGAGCTAATGTTGCTGCAATTGGAAGTAGTTGGGTGAAATCTGCAGCATTGATAGATGGCAATGAGAAAGATGGAAGACCTTCTGGAATGACCCCTACGACAGCCACACCTTTCTCATTCAGTTGAAGTAGTTTTACCACGAATATCCCTGCTGCTACAACAATTAACGTTGCCGGAACTTTGATCTTCCCTTTGTATTTGGAAAGCACCACAAGAAGTAACATTGCGCTTAGACCCATTAGCAATGTGGTCAGATGCAGTCCTCCCAAAGAGTCTAACAGTGTGTATAGTAATTTGTGTATTTGATTGTCTCTGGGGAGATCTACTCCCAATAAATTTGTGAGTTGGTTTGCGCCAATAATGATCGCAGCTGCGGAAGTAAAACCACTAACAATAGGCTTTGAAAGAAAGTTAACCAGAAATCCAGCCTTTAAAATACCCAGAAGAAGTTGAATAAAACCCACCATTAAAGCAAGTGCAATCGCCAATTCAATATATCTTTCAGTCCCCACCATTGCGATAGCAGTAAGTCCCGCGGCTACCAGAAGAGAGTCCATGGCAACTGGGCCAACTGCCAGATGTCTAGATGTGCCTGTAAGAGCATAGA
>MDTF01009532.1_pt1 | contig 21795 bp, 21 predicted proteins | sample 811191 | NCBI WGS metagenome assembly MDTF01 (sample SAMN05326649, study PRJNA326480) | marine metagenome | isolation source: seawater | place: Southern Ocean | collected 2011
AAAATTATAGTCAAGCCCTCTAATGATCCAAGATCTTATAGAATTAACTCAGACAAGCTTCTTGCTACAGGGTTTAAACCATCGAGCTCTGTTGAGAATGCCATTCAAGAGATGATAGATTTATATAGAGATGGAGAGCTTGAGGATTTAGATGAAAATTATAATTTGAAGTGGATGGAAAAACATAAACTATACAATCTGGATTAAGCATGGAATTTAATTACGAATCATATTTTACTAAATACAAAGAGCTAGCTTTTAATGATGATATATATTCATCCCTTGACAACTTTAAAGAGCTTGCTCTAAAAGTTAAGCTATTAGATGCAAAAATGTTGTTTGCAGGAAATGGTGCAAGTGCTGCAATTTCAGCTCACGCAGCAGTTGACTTTACCAAACAGGCAAAGGTAAGAGGAGTTACATTTAATGAGGCTGACCTGATCACATGTTATAGCAACGATTATGGTTATGAGAACTGGATGTCTGAAGCAATAAAATCTTATTACAAAGCTAATGATGTAGTAGTTCTTACAAGCGTAAGTGGGGAGTCACCAAGCATTGTTAATGCTGCCATTACAGCAAGAGAACTTGGATTAAAAGTTGTTACCTTTTCAGGAAGAGGAAATTCCAATAGCCTTAAGTCTCATGGAGATATAAATTTTTGGGTTGATAGCGATGCTTACAACATAGTTGAATGTATTCATATGATATGGGTTACAACTGTTATTGATGCAATTGTTGGAAAGGCAGAATATGAAGTCTCATCTTGAATAAATATCTTATATTAGGTTCAAATTCATTTGCAGGAGCTTCTTTCGTTAATTATTGTGTAAATAAAGGAAATCAAGTTGTTGGCATCAATAGATCAGCAGAAACCTCCTCTATTTTTTTACCAGTTTTAGATAATCCTAAAAAAACAAATTATTGTTTTTACAATTTAGATATAAATAAAGATTCTGATGAAATTCTTGATAAAATTGATGAATTTAAGCCTGATGTAATAGTTGATTTTGCTGGCCAAGGTATGGTTGCTGAAAGTTGGGACAATCCTCATCAATGGTATCAAACAAATATTGTTGCGAAAGCCAAGATTCATAAATTCTTAATAGGAAAAAGCTACCTAAAAAATTACATAAGAATATCAACTCCTGAAGTTTACGGAAGTAACGACAGCTTAATAGATGAATCATTTTCAATGAACCCCAGCACTCCTTATGCCATATCTCATATGGCTACAGATCTAAGTATTTCTGCTTTACATAAAAACTTTTCTTTTCCTGCCTCTGTAGGGAGATTTGCAAATTTTTATGGACCACATCAACAGTTGTATAGAATTATTCCTAAGACCATTATTTCTATTCTAAATGATGATGTTTTAGATCTTCATGGTGGTGGAAAATCAGTAAGAGCATTTATTCATGCAGATGACGTCTCAAATGGAATTATAAAAATGGTTGAAAATGGAAGGATTGGAGATACATACCATTTTTCACCTGAAGAATTTTATTCTATAAAAGATGTTGTTATGATGGTTTGTGATGCATTGGGTGCAGATTTTAATAAGCATACGAAAGTAACTCCAGATAGGGCAGGAAAAGATTTTGCATACTTAATGGGTTCTAATAAGGCTAAATCTGAATTAAAATGGAACCCTGAGGTGGATTTCCAAACTGGCATTAAGCAAACCATTGAATGGGTTAAAAATAATTTGGACGGTATAACAAAGCTCAGCCATGACTATGAGCATAAGGAGTAGCAGTGAATAAAACCATAGAAGACTTTACAGGTAATTTTTATCCTGATCAATATAACAAAGATTCTAAATTAGAAATTAATCATAACTACCTCTCAGAGCAGTTTGCAGATCATGATGATATTCTCAAGAAAATAAAAGAAGTCGTAATTAAAGGAGATTTTACTTTAGGTAGTTGTGTTGATGACGTTGAGAAAGAATATGCTTCTCTTTGTGGAACCAAGCATGCAATTGGAGTTGGTAGTGGAACAGATGCACTATTTCTGAGCCTTAAGGTATTGGGCGTAGATAATGGCGATGAAGTTATAACAACGCCATTTACATTTTTTGCAACAGTTGGATCAATTGCAACTACTGGAGCAAAGCCAGTTTTTGTAGATTGTGGAGATGATTTAAATATTGACCCCAACTTAATTGAAGCGGCTATAACATCAAAAACCAAGGCTATTATGCCTGTTCATTGGTCAGGAAGACCATGTGACATGGATAAGATAAATGCTATCGCAGAAAAGCATGGCATTGCTGTTGTTGAAGATGCTTGTCACGCTATAAAGGCAACGTATAAAAATCGTCCAACTGGAGGTCTTGGTAACTTCGGCTGTTTTAGCTTCCACCCCTTAAAAAATCTAAACGTTTGGGGAGACGGTGGGATAATTACAACTAATTCGGATGAGCATGCAAAGCGATTAAAGCTTATTAGAAATCATGGATTGATTGGAAGAAATGAATGTATTGAGTTTGGTTATAATTCAAGGTTAGATACCATTCAAGCTGTAGTTGTTAAGCACATGCTAGGCAAGATCGATCACATTACAGACTCAAGAATAAGTAATGCAAGTTATTTAGATGAAAATTTAAAAGGTATTAAGCAAATTGATCTACCAATTAGAGATTCTGACTTAAAAGAGGTCTTCCACCTTTACATGTTTAATGCAGAGAATAGAGATGAACTTCAAGAGTATTTAATTTCTAATGATATAGACGCAAAGGTTCATTATCCGATTCCAATGCATCTCCAAGTAGCTGCTCAAAAATATGGTTATAAACAAGGAGACTTCCCAATGTGTGAAAAGGCTGGAAAATCTGTTATATCTCTCCCAGTTCATGAATTTGTAACAAAAGAAAATCTAGATAAAGTCATATATCATGTTAAATCTTTTTACGGAGAGTAAGTCTTGAAAGTTCCCTTTGTTTCAATAGGTAGACAGTATGAGTTTCTTAGAAAGGAATTTACTTCAGCTTTCGATGAGATTGGAATGTCTGGACAATATATCATGGGCGATAACTTAGATAATTTTGAAAAAGAAATAGCAATGTATTGTGAAACGAAGTACGCATTAGGCGTTGCAAATGGTTCTGATGCTTTATTTTTAGCGCTTAAAGCTATGGGTATAGGAGAGGGAGATGAGGTAATTACCTGTCCAAATTCCTTTATTGCGTCAGCTTGGGTCATAGAATCAACAAAAGCTAAATCAGTATTTGTAGATTGTTCGGAAGACTATAATATGGATGTTACCAAGCTAGAAAGCGCCATTACAAAAAAGACGAAGGCAATTATACCAGTTCACTTAACTGGAAGACCTGCTCCTATGGATGAAATCAATAAAATTGCTAAGAAATACAACTTATATGTATTGGAAGATTCAGCTCAGGCAATTGGTGCTCGATATAAAGGAAAAAGAGTAGGTGGTTTAGGCGATGCTGGAGGATTCAGCCTTCATCCATTAAAAAACTTAGGCGTGATTGGAGATGGGGGTGTATTTACTACAAATAATAAAGACCTGTATGAGATTGTTAAAAAATTAAGAAATCATGGATTGAAAAATAGAGATGAATGCGAATTATGGGGATTTAACTCTAGGCTAGATTCACTTCAGGCAAAGCTAGCTAGTATCAAGCTTAAGCATTTAAACTCCTGGAATGATAGATTTAGAGAGATTGCCAACCATTATAGAGAAGGGCTTTCAGATATTGTTCATACTCCATATGATTTAAGTCATGAAGAACCTGTTTATCATAATTTCGTTATAAGAGTGGATCAAAAAATCAGAGATAATTTAATGAGTTTTCTTCTAGAAAAAGGCATTGAAACTAAGATTCATTATCCAATACCAATTCACTTACAGGAGTGTGCGTCAAATCTAAATTATAGCAAAGGCGACTTTCCACTTAGTGAGAAATTTGCTTTAGAGATGATAAGCCTGCCTATTTACCCAGAATTATCCAATGAAGAGATAGCAGCGGTTATAAAATCTGTTCGAGAATTTTTTTAACTTTAATAAAGGAAAACTTATGGGAATAGAGATTGATTTAATGAAAAATTATCCAAAACCAAATAGAGATGTTAGTGGAAGGGCTGAATCAAAGAGTGATGATGATAGAGCGCTCGCTAGAAAGTTTGGAAAAGAGTTTTTTGATGGTGATAGATCGCATGGTTATGGAGGCTTTAGTTATAACTCAAGATTCTGGGAGCCAGTGGTACCTTCCTTTAATGATCATTGGGGCATGCAAAGTAGCGACTCACTTTTAGATGTTGGCTGTGCTAAAGGCTTTATGATGTATGATTTTAATAGATTAATACCTGGCCTTACAGTAGAAGGAATTGATATTTCTGAATATGCCATTGAGAATGGTATGCCTGAAATGAAACCATATTTAAAGGTAGCTTCTGCAGATGAGCTTCCGTATGAGGATAATTCTTTTGATTATGCTATTTCAATAACAACAGTTCATAATTTTGATAGAGATGGAGTTATCAAAGCATTAAAAGAGCTTGAAAGAGTGTCTAGAAAAGGGTCATTCATAACAGTTGATGCCTACACAAACGATGATGAGAAGCAGAGAATGCATGCATGGAACTTGACTGCAAAAACTATATTACATGTTGATGAATGGAAGGAGTTATTTAGCGAAGCAGAGTATTCAGGTGATTACTTTTGGTTCATGCCATAGATACCTTAGGATTATCTAAGGTAAATACGTAAATATTAAATGAGTAAACTAGACTTAAATTTATATCAAAATATGCTGTTAATTAGATTGGCAGAAGAAGAAATTGCAAAGCAATACAAGCATGGAAAGATGAGGTGCCCAACTCATTTATCTATTGGACAAGAAGCCTCTGCAACTGGAGTAGGTTTAGCTCTAAAAAAATCAGACTTAGCAGTAAGCACACACAGAGCTCATGCGCACTATCTAGCTAAAGGTGGAAGTTTAAAAAGAATGATTTCTGAAATATATGGCAAAGCTACTGGCTGCTGTAAAGGAAAGGGTGGTTCAATGCATTTAATTGATAAGAGTGTCGGCTTTGAGGGCAGTACCGCAATAGTCGGCAATACAATCCCTATAGGTGTTGGTCTTGGGCTTTCTTTAAAATTAGATTCTAAAAATGCTGTAAGTGTTATTTACTGTGGAGATGGATCAGTTGAAGAGGGAGTTTTTTATGAATCTGTAAACTTTGCAGTTACAAAGAAACTGCCTGTATTATTTGTTTGTGAGAACAATTCATATTCTGTCTATTCACCATTAAAAGTCAGACAACCTAAAGGAAGAAAAATTTATGAAATGGTTGCAGCTATGGGTATAAAAACTGCTCATGAAGACGGTAATGATGTCAGAAAAGTAAATCAGCTTACAAAAAATGCTTTAAGTCATATAAAAAAGACTGGATCACCATTTTTTATGGAACTTGAGACATATAGATGGAGAGAGCACTGTGGCCCTAACTTTGATAATGATATTGGTTATAGATCAGAAGGTGAGTTTTTGGAGTGGAAAAAAAGAGATCCAATAAAACTCTTCGAGAAGATTTTAATCAAAGAAAAAATAGCCTCCAAAGGCGAGTTAAATATAATTAAAAAAAATATTAAATTGAAAGTTAAAGAGGCATTTGTTTATGCAGAAAAGTCACCGTTTCCTGATTCAAGCAAGGCATATGAAAGTATGTTTAAAGTATCATGAAAAGAGTATTAACATTTGTTGAAGCCATTAGAGAAGCCATTGATCAATCTATGGCTAAAGATAAAAACACCATACTATTTGGTCTTGGTGTAGATGATCCTAAGACAATTTTTGGATCAACAAAAAATTTACAAAAAAAATATTCTAAAAAAAGAGTCTTTGATGTTCCCACCTCAGAAAATGCTCTTACGGGAGTTGGTATTGGAGCTGCAATTAATGGAAAAAGGCCAATAATGGTCCATCAAAGATTGGACTTCTTTTTATTAGCAATGGATCAGGTTGTTAATGCAGCTGCAAAATGGTATTTCATGTTTGGGAATCAGCAAAGTGTGCCAATAACTATTAGATTGATTATGGGTAGAGGTTGGGGCCAAGGCCCAACTCATTCACAAAACCTTCAAGCTTGGTTCGCGCATATACCTGGGTTGAAGGTCGTTATGCCTGCAACCGCTGCTGATGCAAAAGGTCTCTTAATTGCCAGCATACAGGATAATAATCCAGTAATTTTTATGGAACATAGATGGTTGCATAATGTGAAAGGAGAAGTTTCCAAGGTATGTAAGCCAATTCCTTTAGGCAAGGCTAATATTCTTAGGAAAGGAAATGACATAACCTTAGTTGCAATGTCATATATGGTGATTGAAGCAATTCATGCTGCAGATTTCTTAGAGTCTCATAACATTAGTTGTGAAATTATTGATTTACGAACAGTAGCACCAATTGATTATGAGACTGTTTTTAACTCAATTGCTAAAACTAAAAAAGTTATTGTTCTTGATACTGGAACTTTAGATGGATCAATATCTGGTGAAATCGTATCTAAGGTTGTGGATAAAATGTGGGATACTCTTGAGCTCAAGCCTGAAAGACTGGCTATGCCAAACTTTCCGGAAAGTACCAGCTTTTCATTGACTAAAGACTATCATGTGACTTCCCTTGATATAGTTGAGAAGATAGCTGAAATGCTTAAAATTGAAATTAATGATAAAAGTAGCTTAAAAAAAGATCATCCTCATGATATTCCTGGGGATTGGTTCACCGGCCCTTTTTAGCATATTAAAAAATGAGTAATATTTTATTTAAAGCTGCTGTTCTTCAAAAACAGAAAGAGAAATTAAGACTTATTAGCGATGTGAAACCCCCTAAATTAAAAGCTGGGCAGGTTCTTGTTAAATTAGCATATAGTGGCGTATGCCATAGTCAAATAATGGAGATAGATGGTCTTAGAGGCGAAGATAAGTATCTTCCTCATTTTCTTGGTCATGAAGGATCTGGCATAGTTGTTGATAGAGGAGAGGGCGTAACTAAAGTTGAAAAAGATGATGCAGTTGTCCTTGGTTGGATCAAAGGATCAGGTATAGAGGCTGGTGGATGTTCATATCAACATAATTCTGAAATCATAAACGCAGGCGGTGTAACAACCTTTAATGAGTATGCCGTTGTATCTGAAAATCGGTGTGTATTAATTCCTGATAATATTCCTATGGATATAGCTGCTCTATTTGGGTGCGCAGTTTTAACTGGTTCTGGTATCTTAACTAATACAATTCAACCCAAAGAAAATACTAATATTGCATTTTTTGGCTTGGGAGGAATAGGGATGAGCGCATTAGCTGCTTCTAAGCTATATACCTTTGATAAGATATTTGCAGTCGATATTAATGATGAAAGGTTGAAACTTGCAAAGGAATTTGGAGCAACCCATTTAATAAATCCGCTAAAAAATTGCCCAGTAAAGTTTATTAAAGAACATTCAGATGGAATTGGGGTAGATTATTCAGTAGATGCTGCAGGGCTAACTAAAACAATTGAGCAAGCCTTTGATTCAGTTAAAGTTGATGGAGGTTTATGTGTATTTGCCTCTCATCCTAAGTTTGGTGAAAAAATTTCTATTGATCCATTTGATTTAATTTCTGGTAAGCAAATTATGGGAAGCTGGGGAGGAGGAGCAAACCCAGACACAGATATTCCTAAATTTTCTCAGTTATATATCGACGGAATTCTGCCTTTAGATAAATTGATAACTAAAAAATATAAACTTGATATGATTAACAATGCCATAGATGATCTAAAATCTGGAAAAGTTATCAGACCAATTATTGAATTAGACTCATCTATAAAGAATTTAAATAATCAGGTGATTGTATGAACAAGGATATTGTCTTCGTATATGGAAACTTTAATATTGTTCATCCCGGCCATTTAAGGCTATTACGTTTTGCAAAATCTCTGCAAGGTAAGCTTTATGTTGGTGTGGCCAGTGATAAAATTGCAGGTACTGAGGGTCATGTCCCTGAAAAGCTAAGATTAGAAGTTCTTAAAGCAAATAATTGGGTTGATGACGCATTTATTTATAATGAGTCAATTTGCGATGTAATTAAGAAGTTGAAGCCTCGTATTGTTGTTAAGGGGAAAGAGTATGAACAAGCTTTTAACGAAGAGTCTGAAATAATTTCGTCTTACGGCGGAAAGTTAGTTTTTAGTTCTGGAGATGTATCTTTCTCCTCTTTAGACCTATTAAAAAAAGAAATGGCTAGCGATAATACTTTAATAATAACAGATCCAAGTAAATTTAATAAAAGACACGATATTGACAAAAAAAAGATTTCTTCAATTATCAAGAAATTTAAATCAAAATCAGTGTGCGTAATTGGCGATTTAATTATTGATGAATATATTACATGTGAGGCGCTGGGCATGTCTCAAGAAGATCCAACTCTTGTCGTTAAACCAATTTCATCGTCAGTATTTATTGGTGGGGCCGGTATAGTATCATCTCATAGCTCTGGACTCGGAGCTTCTACATATTTCATAAGTGTTACAGGAGATGATGCAAATTCTCTTTTAGCAAAAAAAGAATTAATGAAAAATGGAGTTATTTCATATTTATTCCAAGATAATAGTAGGCCAACAACCCTAAAGAAGAGATTTAGATCAAAGGGTAAGACTCTACTAAGAGTAAGTGATTTATCAGAAAACTCTATCAATATGGAGATGCAAAGTAAAATCCTGAAAAAAGTTAAATTATTAATAAAAAAAATTGATTTAATAATTTTCTCTGATTTTAACTATGGCGTTTTGCCACAATCTTTAGTTGATGGCATTACAAAAATTGCTAAAGATAATGACGTAATGATTTCAGCAGACAGTCAATCCTCATCTCAAACTGGAGACATTTCTAGATTTTTAAATTCAGATCTAATCACTCCTACAGAGAGAGAAGCAAGGCTTAGCTTAAGAGATAATCAGATTGGCTTGGTAAGCCTGGCTAAGGGCCTATTGAATAAAACGTCTGCAGGGAATGTATTGCTTAAATTAGGTGAGGAGGGTATTTTAGTTCATCCTGGTAAAGAAAATTTTAAAAATGAAGTAACGGATAGGATTGGAGCATTAAATCAGTCTCCTAAAGATGTTGCGGGAGCGGGAGACTCTCTTTTAGTATCTAGTTCGTTAGCTCTTTTATGTGGTTCAAATATTTGGGAAGCTTCTTATATAGGCTCTATTGCTGCAGCCATTCAAGTAGGTAGAGTTGGGAATACACCAATACAATTCAAAGAAATTTTAAATAAAATAAAATGAGAGCATTGCTTTTAGCTGGAGGTGAGGGAACAAGATTAAGGCCTCTTACTGATGTGCTTCCTAAATGTATGATGCCTATTAAAGGTAGACCTCTTTTAGATATTTGGTTAGAAGAACTTAGTAATACAAAAATTATTTCAAAGGTATTGGTGAATGTTTCCTATAAAAAAGAAATAGTAATCAATTATTTATTAAATTCGTCTTGGAAAGATTATGTCGAGATAGTTGATGAGAATGAATTGCTTGGCACGGCGGGCACAATTTTTAAGAATTATGATTTCTTCAAAGGTGATAGTTTTTTTGTAGCACATGCTGATAACTTGTGCATCACAAATTTAAATAGCTTCATACAAAAACACAACTCAAGAGTAAATAATACAGACTTAACAATGATGCTTTTTAAAACGAGTGCTCCTGAAACATGTGGAGTAGTTAAATTAAATCATGATAATGTTGTGGAAGCTTTCTTTGAAAAAGAAAAAAACCAAAATGGTAATCTCGCGAATGGTGCAGTTTTTATTTTTGACAATAGCCTGCAAAAACTAGTTCGAGATAAAATAGATTTTAATAAAACCCCTCTAGATATTTCCAAGGATTTAATCCCTTTATTTGTAGGAAAAATAAACACTTTTTTGAATGATGGTATACATATAGATATTGGGAATATTGCAAGCTGGAACCAGGCAAATTCTATTGAATTTAATTCTAATTTTAGCAATCATAATGCTGACTTATGGAATAATATTTTACAAAAATTATAGATGGCAATATTGATTCTAGGTGGAGATAGTTCGATAGCAAAATGCTATATAAAGTTTTTTGAAGAAAAAAAATTTCATTTTTCATACACCTCTAGAAGACAAATTACTTCAAATAATTCACTATTTTTTGATCTGGGCGAACCAAATTTTGAAGTATTTAAGAACAAAGAATACGATTTTGTTATCTTTTTTGCATCTATTTGTAATATAGATTTCTGTGAAAAAAATAAAGAAGAATCATATTTAATCAATGTAAAAAATACGATTAAATCACTTAATGTTCTTTCTAATATTTCAAAAAAAGTCTTATTTATGTCTTCAAATGCAGTATTTGATGGTAAAAAACCATTTATGTCTGTTAGAGATTTACCGAATCCACTAAATGAGTATGGAAGGCAGAAATCAGAGGTTGAGCAGTGGATAAAAATAAATTCACAAAATATTTCCATCTTAAGATTAAGTAAGGTAATTCACCCTGATTTTAATCTTATTAACTCTTGGAGAAAGGAATTAAATCAAGGCAATTTAATACATCCATTTGATGACATGTATCTCTCACCAACACCTATAGAAAGTGTAATTCAGCTGATGGAGGAAATTAGAATTAATTCTTCAAATGGATTATTTCATTGCTCAGGAGCTGCTGATCTCTCTTACTATGAGTTTGCTTTAGATCTTTTTAAAAATCATGCCAATAGACGCCTTATTAAAAAAGGTTTCTCTGAAGCAGATAAGGAAGACTCTCATAATGTTTATTCAAGCTTAGTATAATTACTTAAGATTGAATTGCTTTTTAAGTCAAATGCATAGCTCAAAAACTACAATTTTCCAGATGATATCTTTTATTTTAGTTGATATAATTTATCAGATGAAATCTTCTATTTTAGTTACAAAACATTCCTCTCTTGATTTAGTGGATAATCTTAATAATATTATTTCAAAAACTTTTACGAAAGAAGATTGCGCATATTTTACTATCCCCATGGATGAATATAGAAAATTGATGATAAAAGCCCAGGATGAGCTTAATGAATATTCAGCTGCATCTTTAATTTGTACAAATGTTATTGATGAACTTCAATCCTATCTTAAAACTGATAAATTTCTAATTCAATCAAATTTATATTTAAGAGCTTCTAGACCATCTAAAGAAGTAGCTAGTGAGAGCATTGGATTTCATCGTGAAACTTTTTATGGAGATAATATGGAAAAGTCTATAAATGTATGGACTCCCTTAAGAGGCGTAAATGAAGATAATACATTAAGGTATGTCCCAGATTCTCATTTAATAAACGATGACGATATTCAAACTTCAAGTTCGGATGATAAATTCACTGATAGATTTTCTGATGGTCATAAACTAGGATTCCAATATGCTCCAAAAAAAATACAAAGTGGCGTGGATATTAATAACCATAAGCCAATGCTAGTAAATAAATATTCAAGTGCTATTTTTAACGGAAATCTCATTCATGGCGGCGCTGTTAATAAATCTAAAAATATAAGATTCAGTCTAGATTTTAGAATTATCAGATCTAAAGATTACAAGATAGATAAAAGTAAGCAATCTCATTTTAGCTCTGGAAAATCCTATTTTATTGAATTTAATTAATTATCTGAACTAATCAATTTTTTTCATCAAGGTACATTCAATGCTTATTCTTGACTTTTCACCACCAGAAAAGCCTCCATGCAGCAGCTTGTCATTAAAAATAAATGCCATTCCCGATGTGCTTTGAAATTTAGTAATATCAAGTTCGTTATCTGATATATCTATCATCGGCTTAATAAATCCATCTCTTTCTTCACCATGATATGGCCAATCTTTGAGATGAGAGCTTTTTACATATCTTAGACCATTCTTACCAGATTCATTATAAATCGATATCCATAATTTTATTCTTCTATAACCCTTGGGTGTATGTCCGTGTCCAAGTGTCCAAAACCAATTATCAGCATGCATTGGCCCAACGTCATTTTCATTGCCTGGTCTCGTCAGTCTCCAATAGATTTCTTCTTCATAGATTTCTTCTTCATTTGAAATTTTTAAACTACCTAATTCCTTAACAAGAGCACGAAAAAAATCTAAGTTTTTAAATCTTTCTCTTAGGATGTCCGGCAAAATTCTATTTTTTTTAGCCCATATATTTGAATGATCAATTTCTGGATTATCTTCAATGAGCTCATGATAATTCATCATTTCTAAATCGTCTATTTGGCCTTCAAGATGAGGGTATAATGAAATTAAATGTGATCGATAGTGTTCATGAACTATATCTTTAAGATTTCTTATATCTTTTTCACTCAAGAGAAGGCTATCATAATAGCCATCCGCACCATCTACTTTTTTTAATATGCTATTCATCTATAATATTATATTGTATAAAGTATCTTATTTTAAGAACCAATCTTTATTTTTAGATAAATAATTATTGCTTATTGATCCAACATAAGGAAAATTATTAATATTGAAGTTTTTGCTAAAATCTTTCCAGTTCTTTAATAGATTCCAGAAAGCTTTTTGATCCTCAGTCGAAGCACCTTCTTTCCAATTAGAGTTTATATTTTTAATAATTTCCTTAACTGTTTCAAGAATTTCATTTTCGTCATTATTTATAAGAGCGCAATCTCTCTTTTTTAACTTATCAATGTAATCAGTACCATCTGTATATCCTATTAAATCTTTCTGGATAATTTCAGATAACACCAATTTTTGACCCGTCTTATTATTTATTATGTTTTTTGGAGTAAAAATTGATTTTGGGTTCCATTCAGGGATATGTGAAATAGGCAATGAATTGACAAAAGCTACTGGTCGTCTGAATATATTACACACTGAATCTAGACCAGATGAAGTGCTAATAGCAAAATGGCAATTAGCCATAAGCCAAATATCCAAGAATTCTGTTCTTTTATTTGAATTCGAATAATCATAAAAACCAGAAAAATTTGCTATAGATTTTTCAGTTAATTTCCCCATTCTTAATACAAAGTAACCACTCTCAGCCAGAAATTTAATTGTTTTTTTATAAGTATTTATATCAGAATCTCTATAATTCCCCCTATTGAAGTTATATTCGAAAAGCTGAGATTTTAAATATGCTGAATCTCTTATATTTAAACACACAAATTTATTAGAATTTAATGATCCAAGTGATTCTAGAAATTTGCGCCCTTTAATATTCTCCTCTTCAGTAAAATGCAGATGATTTTTTGTATTGCTAATATATCCATTAAGGTCTCTAGTCCCATTTGAAACTATTGCCGGAATATATTCATGAATTTTATAATCTGAGAAATACTTATTTGCATAGAAGGCAAGTGCTATTGGTGAAAATAGGATTATCTTCCTTGAAATCAATTTAACAAAGTAGTTATTACTTATTGGCTTGGATATAAAAAAAATATCTAAACTTTTAGATTTTTTTTGCTCTCTTTCACCAAGGTAATACTCAACATCAAATGAAAAATGACCAATTCTAGGCCCATAAAAATATCCAAACCTAATCAATATTAATGGTTTAACTATCCTTACGAATACTGCAATAGGAATGCCTAAAAAGATAACTAAAATATTTTTAATAATTTTATACATAATAATACTCTCTAATGAGTTCATAGCAGCTATAATCGACGCTAAATACTTATATATTTTACTTCAGATATGAAAATTAGAACCGAATTAATTAAATCTTTTATCCCTCCAATAGTCCTTAACAAAATACAGTATTTTAAAGCATATCTTCAATTTTTTTCTTCCAGAAGGTTTGTTAGAGAAAATAGTAGCTTAAGAAATTTATATAAAGGCAAGAGGTGTTTTATTCTAGGATCTGGGAAGTCTATAGATCTTGAAAATTTAGCTCCTCTTAACGGTGAAATCATTATTGGTATTCATAGTTTTGTTCACCACCCTATTTTTAATGAAATCATGACTTCGGATATTCCAAAGTTTTACTTTAATGCTCCAATTCATGCTCCCGAAACAGAAGAAGATTGGACTAGAAATTTTACAGAACTTCAAGAATTAATACCTGAGAATGTTAAAAATATTTTTGGGTTAAGTAATTATTCACCAAGCATTAAAGATATTGTTGATAAAAATAATCTTTTTAACAATAGAAAAATTAATTGGTTTTTTTCAAATATAGTTAATAGTACAAATATTTACTCTCCCAGCAAAAAAGATTTAGATCTTCAATCAAATATTTGGACTTCCAATACTGGATCAGTTTTAGCTTTGATAGCAGCAATATATATGGGATTTGATAAAATTTATCTTTTAGGAATGGATCATGATTTGTTTTTGCATGAAGTGGGCGAGGGTAGATTTGAGGATATTAATAAAGACTTTTTTTTATTTGAAAAAGAGATTGATATAATTTCAATGCAAGATGATGTTAATAATATGTGGGAATTCAATAATCTAGGTGAAATTTTTCTTCAGTATCAGAGATTAAATGAAATGTATCCAGGAAGAATATTTAATTTAGGAAAGAAATCATTATTAGATATTTTTCCTCAACAAGATTTGTCAAAGGTGCTTCAAGAATTATGAAAATAAACCCTAAATATGCATTTAAAAGAATGAAAGATCTAATACGATATTTATATGTAACTTATTCTATGCCAAAAACTATTAACAATATTGGAAATAAAAGGCTTCTTATTTGTTACATAAAGTCCCCCTTTTATTCAGTCAACAAGCCGATGAAACATTGTAATGTTATTGAATCAAGAATGATTGCAGAAACTTTCATTTCCCTTGGTTATGCTATTGATGTCGTTGATCATCGATGCAAAAGAAAAATAGACTATTCAAAATATTCATTAATTTTTGGTTTTGGTCTCTCTTATAGAAACTCTTTTAACTCTATCAAGAAAATTAAAAGAATACTCTATTTAACAGGGTCCAACCCAAATTTCAGTAATGAAAAAGAGGCATCAAGAATAAAGGATATTTTCAATAAAAAAGGTATATTATTAAAGCCAAAAAGAGAGACATATTGGCCATGGGTATTTACAGCAGTTAACTCTGATTTAGTTGTTCTTACAGGTAATGCACATACAAAGTCAACTTATTTAGGTTTAATTGATAATATTAAGACTGTTCCCATTCCTGCTGTTCCATCCAAACTTAAGCCAAGTCTATCTAATGGCAAAGGATTTCTTTGGTTCGGGGGTGCTGGTGCCGTTCATAAGGGCCTTGATTTAATTCTTGATGCTATCAATGATTCTAAATTAAATATTAGTTTAGATGTATGCGGCCCAATACAGAGTGAGTTAGAATTTTTTGATTTATATGAAAAAGAAATTAGTAAAGAGAATATTAACTTTATTGGAATGATTGACCCTGCATCAGAGGAAATGCAGAAAGTAATTGAAAAAAATTCATTTGTTATCCTGCCCTCATGTTCAGAAGGGATGGCTTCATCTGTAATAACTTGCATGCAATACGGCCTCATTCCCGTCATTACAAAAGAATGTGGTATAGATATAAAAGATTTTGTTATTGAGATAGAAGAATTAACTCCAGAAGCAACTCATAGAGCTATTGAAATCGCCATCAATCTGACAAATGATGAAATATTAAGGATGAAAAATAGTGCAATTGAATATACTAAGAATTATTCGTCAGATAGTTTCTTTAAATCTAAATTTTCTGATGCAATTGAGGAATTTATTAAAAATGAATCTAAGTTCTCAAAATAACAACACTTGGTTAATAACAGGTGTTGCTGGCTTTATTGGAGTTAATCTCCTTATAAAACTGCTTAATAATAATCAGAATGTTGTTGGGTTAGATAATTTTTATTCTGGTAATCAAGAAAATCTTGATAAGGCTAAAAAATTAGTTGGAATTAAAAAATGGAAGAATTTTAAATTTTACGAGGGGGATATTTGCAATTTTAAGGATTGTGTTAAAGTTACAAAAAACGTAGATTATGTCCTTCATCATGCTGCGCTGGGATCTGTTCCCAAGTCAATGGAGGAGCCAAAATTAAATAATAAGATTAATGTTGATGGTTTCCTTAATATATTGTTAGCTTCAAAAAAAGCTAAAGTGAGCAAGGTTATATATGCATCAAGTAGTGCTGTTTATGGCGATGGACTTGAATTGCCCAAAAATGAAGATTCTGAAATAAAAACCCTATCTCCATACGCTCTTTCAAAAGCAATAAATGAGTATTATGCAAAACTATTTTCAAAAATTTATAATATGAATATTGTTGGACTGAGGTATTTTAATGTTTATGGACCATTCCAAGATAGAAATGGTGCTTATGCTGCTGTAATACCAACTTGGATAGAAAATTTTATAAACAATGAGATTGTTTATATCAATGGAGATGGAAAAAATACTAGAGATTTTTGTCATGTAAGTGATGTTGTTAATGCAAATATTGCTACAGCTCTTTGTAATAAGAATATTTCAGGCGAAGTATTTAATGTAGCTAATGGAAAAAAAATATCTCTTATTAAGCTCTATAACATCATAAAAAAAACCTTGACAGACAAAGATTATAAACTTCAACAAGATAAGCCTGTACTAAGAGACTTTAGGGATGGGGATATTATAGATTCTTATGCTTCGATCACAAAAATAAAAAAAATTATTAAATTTAAACCCAGTATATCTTTTGAAGATGGCATTAAAGATACAGTTATGTGGTTTTCTTTAAAAAAAGGTAAAAAACAATAAGCCTTAATTGACCTATTAATGTAAGATATAATTTTACAAAATTTATCTAAGGAAGCATCCCAATGACAGTAACAAAAACTGGAGTTCCATCTGCAAAAGAATTTATCGAAGCAAAAGAAAGTACATTATTTTCTGAACTTCACGAATATTCAAATAAATATTTATCATCAAATGCTGAGATATTAAAACTATATCGTTGGCCAGTAGATGCATTGACTCAATGGAGTAGAATATATGAATATCAGTTTTGTTATGAAAATTTATTGGACCAATTCGATAAGAATTTAAAAATCTTAGATGCAGGCTGTGGCATTACCTTCTTTCCATTTCTAGTTGATAATAAATTTGAGGTTGAGTGCTTAGATCAAGATGATTATACAAATATCATAAATACAATTAATTTAAAACAGAATACAAATATTAAATTTACAAAAGCTCCTATGGCTGACACTCCCCTCGAGTCTGAAAGTATTGACGTTATTTTTTGTATTTCAGTTCTAGAGCATACAAAAAATCACAGAGAAATTATTAAAGAGTTTCATAGACTTCTCAATCCTGGAGGAAAAATCATTGTGACGTTTGATATATCACTAAATAAAGAGTCTGATTTTATGGGTATTGATGTAGATGGCGCTCTTGATATATTGGATTGTATGTCAGGCCTTTTTGACATGGAATATTCAAAAGAAAATCTTTTAGAAGATCTAAACAGAAATAATTTATATACCACGCAGTATGTCTCAAATAATTTGGATGATATCAATCTTCCATGGCCAAGAAAAAGAGATATCAAGACCTTAATAAAAGAGAATTTTTTCAAACAGCAGAATTTTACAAAAGTTGATATTACTTTCTGTAATGTCGTAGGTTATAAAAAATAAAAAAGAATATTTTGAAAGTTTTATTAATATTTGGTACTAGGCCTGAAGCTATAAAGATGGCACCTCTTGTAAGTATGTTTAAAGAAAATAATCCATCTTTTGAATTGAAAGTATGTGTAACAGGACAGCATAGAGAGATGTTAGATCAAGTCTTAGATTTTTTCAGCATTGATCCTGACTTCGACTTAGCTTTAATGAAAGATAATCAAACTTTGAGTGACTTATCTTCTCGTTTAATGATTGGAATAACAGAAGTTTTAAAAGATTTTAAGCCAGACTTTTCAATAGTTCAGGGTGATACAACTACTGCAATGATTGGTGCCTTAGCTTCTTTTTATGAGAATATTCGTGTATGTCATTTAGAGGCAGGGCTCAGAAGTGGAAACAAACTCTCACCCTTTCCTGAAGAGGTTAATAGACTATTAATATCAAACATCGCTGATTTTCATTTTGTACCGACTCAGTCGTCATATGATAATCTTCTAAGGGAAGGTATTACTAAAAATGTTTATATTGTAGGTAATACAGTTGTAGATGCTGTTTTTAAGACAGTGAAAATACTTGAAACAAAAAATACTGATGAGCTCTCTGATGATTTTAAGCAAATAGACTTTTCAAAAAGAATAATCTTAGTTACTGGACATAGAAGAGAAAGTTTTGGCGAGCCTCTTAAAAATATTTGCGAAGCTTTAAAAGTGATTGCTGAAGATGATCAAAACGAAATTGTCTATCCTGTTCACCTTAATCCAAACGTAAAAAATGATGTTGAGTCTAGTCTTGGTAATGTAAAAAATATTAAATTAATATCCCCAATTGATTATCCATCAATGATTTGGTTGATGAGTAAGTCATATATAGTCATTACAGATTCTGGCGGGATTCAAGAAGAGGCTCCTTCTCTTGGCAAACCTGTACTTGTTACAAGGGAAGTAACAGAAAGAATTGAGGGTATTGAAGCAGGTACTGCAATCTTAGTTGGTTCTGATAAAGAAAAAATTATTAACTATTCGAATAGACTCTTAAATGATAAAGATTTTTATATGCAAATGAGTAAAACTCTTAATCCGTATGGAGATGGAACAACATCTGAAAAGGTAGTTAAAATAATAGAAAAAAATAGTAAATGAAAATTGCTCACATAACTATGAGCTTTTTCCCAGCAGCAGGTGGGCAGGAAGCTTACATAATAGAATTAAATAAAATACTCAATGATGCTGGACATGAAATTTCTGTAATACAACCGAGAAGACCTTTTTCTGGTAAAAAACCAAAAAATGTTATTTTTACTCCACACAGCAGATTTATTCATAGACTAGGGACTGGTTTTGATTGGTTTTGGTTTAATTTTATGCTTCTCTTTTATAAGAAATTTCTTAATTCTCAGGATATTTTAATATGCCACTATCCCTTCCATTTGCCTTCAATTAAATGGCATAAAAATATAATAGTCTTATCACATGGAGTTGATTGGCCCAATAATCCTAAAATATTATTTGATAAATTGAAACTCAAAAATGCCAAAATTTCTTTTGAAAGTAACTTAAAAATAGTTGCTAATGATACTGATTTTGCTGAGAGGCATGGAAAAATTTTTACTAAAGAACCTTTTTTCTTCCAATCATATAAGAATCTATGGGTTATACCGAACTGTGTAGATACCGAAAAATTTAATTACTCTGATGAGATTAAAAATAACATTGTTTTACTACCTAGGAATATAAGAAAATCTAGAGGAATAGATCTAGCAATAAAAGCCTTTAATATTTTTCAAAAAAAACATCAAGATTATAAAATGTTGATAGCAGGGATGCCCTTGAAAGGCGATTATTACAACACTTGTACTAAACTAATTAAAGAAAATGATTTGATTGATAAAGTCATATTTATAGGGCATCAAAATCAAAATGACCTAATTGAACTTTATAAAACATCAAAGATAACGCTTATTCCTTCTACAGCATATGAGGGAACTTCATTGAGCGCATTGGAATCAATGGCTTGCAGAACGCCTGTAGTCTCGACGAAGGTTGGAGGACTTAAAGATTTACCCTCTTTCAAATCGGATGTAAATGAATTTGATTTATCAAAATCAATGAATTATGTTGAGGAAAATTGGCAACTAGAATCTAAAAGACAATTCAATGAGACAAGAGAGAAATTTAATTTGATTAACTGGAAAAATGCTTGGCTAAATGTTCTAGACTCGCCCGCAGAAAATAAATGAAATCTGTAATATATATATCTAACTTTTCTGGTGTTCATATACCTGTTATCTGAACTGGTCACTAAAATTCTTTATCGATGCTTTGCTTTTAGAAAAAAAAGATATCAGTCTCTCATAGTTACTTAACTGTTGTTCTATTTTTATTACCTTAAGAAGATCTTAATTAAGAAACATTTACCTTAAATATTCTCTACATGATAAAATTGTTTTTCAAATAACAGAGCCATTTATGTATGTCAGCTAATATAGTATTTCTTAATATTGTATGTGTCTCTTCATATATAGAAAGAAAGAATTGGACAAATATTTATTGAGGCACAAAAAGAATAAAATTATGAAATTTATAGTAACAGGAGGTTCAGGGTTTATTGGCTCAGCAGTTGTTAGATATATAATCAATAATACTGATGATCAAGTATTGAATTTAGATAAGCTAACTTATGCTGGCAATAACGAAAATCTCAAAGAAGTTGATACAAGTAAAAACTATTATTTTAAAAATGTAGATATATGTGATAAAAAAGCTTTAGAGAAAGTTTTTTCTGAATATAAACCAGATATTGTCATGCATCTAGCTGCAGAATCACATGTTGATAATTCAATCGAGGGTCCATCAGTTTTTATCAATACTAATGTCATCGGAACATTTAATTTATTGGAAGTATCAAGAAAATATATTAGTAATGAAAAAAAATCTAATTTCACCTTTCATCATATTTCTACTGATGAAGTTTATGGAGATTTAGAAATTAATGATAATCCTTTTACAGAGAACTCACCTTACTATCCAAGCTCCCCATATTCTGCGTCAAAGGCAAGTTCCGATCATCTAGTAAGAGCTTGGAGTAGGACCTATGGTTTATCAGTGATTATTTCTAATTGTTCAAATAACTATGGACCTTTTCATTTTCCTGAAAAATTTATTCCCCAAACAATAATCAATCTTCTTAATAACAAAAAAGTTCCCATTTATGGCGATGGGAACCAAATTAGAGACTGGCTATACGTCGAAGATCATGCTCGTGCTTTATATCTTGTAGCAACATCTAATAAGTTCGGAAGTACTTATAATATTGGCGGAAATTGTGAAATGAAGAATATTGAGGTTGTTCAAAAAATTATAAGTGTAATGGAAAAAAAAGGTATTAATAGTCAAGAGAATTTCTTAAAATTATTAAATTATGTTGCTGACAGGCCAGGGCATGACAAAAGATATGCAATAAATAATACAAAAATTAAGAATGAACTAGGCTGGATACCAAAGGAAGATTTTGACTCAGGGATAGATAAAACCATTAACTGGTATCTTGAGAATGACTTATGGCTAAACAACTTAAAAAAAGGATGAGGGCATGAAGGGAATAATATTAGCTGGAGGTTCGGGCACTAGGCTTTACCCTCTAACCTTAACTGTTTCAAAGCAACTTTTGCCAGTATATGACAAACCAATGATTTATTATCCATTATCAGTATTAATGTTAAGTAACATTAAGGATATATTAATAATTAGTACGCCAGATGATATTGAATCATATAAAAGTTTGCTTGGCTCTGGTGAGTCATATGGATTAAATCTATCCTATGCTATTCAAGATAGTCCTGATGGACTTGCGCAAGCATTTTTGATTGGAGAGGACTTCATCGGCAATGATAATGTTTGTTTAATACTAGGCGACAATATATTTTACGGACAGAATTTTAGTAACTATTTAGTAAAAGCATCAAATCTAGAAAAAGGGGCTGTGGTTTTTGCGAATCACGTCAAAGATCCATCTAGATTTGGGATAGTTGAGTTCGATAAAACTGGAGATGTTATAAGTATTGAAGAAAAGCCAAAAAATCCAAAATCAAATTTTGCTGTTACAGGCTTGTATTTCTATGATAATAAAGTTGTTGATATTGCTAAAACAATAAAACCTTCACCAAGAGGAGAATTA